>ERZ779982.13-NODE-13-length-103434-cov-4.387467_pt1 | contig 103434 bp, 99 predicted proteins | sample MGYA00511936_ERZ779982 | MGnify/ENA primary metagenome ERZ779982 (study PRJEB29588, sample SAMEA2146682) | human gut metagenome | biome: human gut; feature: human-associated habitat; material: faeces | place: Denmark | collected 2008/2010 ... | reverse complement strand
GTCCAGCACCACAAGATTCTGCAGCATATACATTATTAAAAGAACAATTAGAAGAAGTAATGAATACATTAACTCCAAGAGAAGCTAAGGTACTAAAATTAAGATTTGGATTAGAAGATGGAAAGGCTAGAACACTAGAAGAAGTCGGAAAAGAATTTCAAGTAACAAGGGAAAGAATTAGACAAATAGAAGCAAAAGCGTTAAGAAAACTAAGACATCCAAGCAGAAGTAAAAAATTAAGAGATTATATGAACTAAAAAGTAAATATACTACAAACACAAGAAAAATCAAGTTAAAAGCTTGATTTTTCTTGTGTTTTATGTTAAAATAAGTATTGTATAATGTTAAAAAAAGTAAAAACCTTATAAAGGAGAAAATAAAATGGCTAAGTTATTAGAAAAAATTTTTCCAATTCCAATAATTAATTTATGGAATTGGGCAGATGGAAATGAATATACGATAGATGATGAAAATATTGAGTTGCCACTTGAATTACAAAAGTCTGACAAGGAAATAGAAGAAAGTTATGAAAAACACTTTAGAAAAGAAGTAAAAGGTAATTCAGGAAAAGGAAAGTCTCAATTTAAAGAAGGAAACAAGGTGGAAACAAAACAATTAAATAAAACTGTAGATACAAAACAAACTGTTTCAAAGGAAGAAAAAACAGACGGTGAAAAAGAAAGAGACGACTAGAATACAAAATACAAGATATAAAATCGAAAATAGATATTGACAAAATGCAATTTTATAGTTATAATAAACATTGCATTTTGTTTTTGATATGGCGAGGTAGCTCAGTTGGCTAGAGCAACTGGTTCATACCCAGTGGGTCGAGAGTTCGAATCTCCCTCTCGCTACCAAAAAACTAAAAAAGCATACTCTGATTTATTAGAGTATGCTTTTTTTAATTTAGAACATATTTATCATTTTCAATTATTCTCTTCTTTCATTCCTTGTATTAGTATTACATATTTTATCATATTCTTTGCATTTTATTTTATACTCTAATTGCTGTGTCATGTAACGATAATACATATAAGCCTGCTCATACTGTAGCATCGGATTAAACATTGTATTATCATTCATATTAGGATCAAAGTTTGTTTCATATCCACTATATGGTGGTGGAAAGCTACAAAAACCATTCATATCCATATTCCTATCCATAAAACCTCCATTCTGACAATTAAATGCCAATAAAATTTAAAATAATATTATTTAAAACATTTTGTTTTTCTTTTATTGTCTTTATGAGAAAAGGCAACGAAAACTATAAAAAATAATACAAGCATTAATAGTATATAACTATTAAGACCAAATAAATTAATAGGATAAACTATTGTTTCTGCAATTGGAACACAAGTAGGTACAACATCCAAGTTTAAAAAAGGAAAGAATTTTAATGTTAAAAAAGTATAAAATGCTGCAATAATACCTTGCAAAAATTTACCTAATATATATTTATTAATTGATAAGTCTGTTTTAGATAACATACTAAAAACTTGTAGTAAAACAGATATACCACCAAAGCCAAGGAGAAATGAGCATATAATAATATTTTGAGAAATTGATTTTATTGATATGTTTGCAACCATATTTATGCCATTTGTTAGTTCTATAATTCCAGAAAGAATTGGCTTTATAAATCTAAAATCTATTCCAAGTAAATATGCTATAGGTCTTAAAAGTTGAGATAAATACTCTAATATGTGACTATTTTGTAAAATAGATATAATCACAGAAAATATAACAATAAATCCACCAATAATTAGAATTGTAGAAATTGAACCTTGAATACTTTGACCTAGTAATTTACCTAAGTTACGGAAAGTTAAAGGTTCTTTTTTTATAGGAGGTGTGAATTGTGTGAAAACATGTACTTTTGTTTTAGATTTATTTGAGAATAACTTACCAAATATAATACCAACAGTTATAGCTGATAATATATGTGTAATTAGTAATAAAAATCCAGTTTTGCTATCTCCAAATAATGAAATCCCTACACAACTAATAATAAACAAAGGACCAGAATTGTTAGTAAATGCAAGCATACGATCTCCTTCTTCTTTTGTACATACTCCTTGCTCTCTTAAATCTGATACAATCTTTCCTCCAGTTGGATAGCCGCTAATGAGCCCCATAATAAAAGCAAATGCACATTCACCAGGTACATTAAATAAAGGTCTCATTAATTTATCGAATAATTTTCCAATATGGTAAACCAAATTAGTATTAGATAATAATTCTGTAATAACAAAGAATGGAAATAAGGACGGAACAACATTATTTGCCCATAAAATAAGTCCATTTTTTGCTGCAATCAAATTGGTTTTTGAAAAGATAACTAAAAAGAGTGCAAATAATAAAAATAAAAATGGTAATATATTTTTTTTGAAGGATAAAAAAATAAATTTCATAATATGTACTCCTTAATTTTATTGATATGATAATGAATGCATAATTATTCAGAAAAAGTGAAAAATATGATTAAAAAAAGGAGAAAAAAATGAAAAAATTTAAACCAAAGGCAGTGTATTATGAATCAAAAGCAAAAGAATATGAGCTAGGAAAAAAATTGCTAGAACAATATGAAAATGAAAATATACCTATGTATGTAATTGAGAATCATAATAATATAGAAGAAATGCGTTCTAAATCTAATAAAGAATTTCCTCAAATGAAACAAAACTTAATAATAGGTATTAGAAAAACACATAAGTTTGTACCAAATAATAAAATATCAGATTTTTTAGTACCATATACATCGTCTGGATGCACTGCAATGTGCATGTATTGCTATTTGGTGTGTAATTACAATAAATGCGCATATTTAAGATTATTTGTTAATAGAGAAGAAATGCTAGATAAAATTATAAAAGAAGCAAATAAAAGAGAAAAAGAGCTGGTGTTCGAAATTGGAAGTAATAGTGATTTGGTATTGGAAAATACGATAACAGGAAACCTAGTGTGGACTATAGAAAGGTTTGCAAAGAATCAAAAGGGATATCTTACTTTTCCGACGAAATTTGATATGATAGACGACTTGATTAGATTAGAACATAGAGGGAGAATTATAATTAGAGTTAGCATGAACCCAGAAGAAATAATCAAAACAGTTGAGTTTGGAACATCACATTTAAATAATAGAATAGAGGCAATTAATAAACTAAAAGAGGCAGGATATAAAGTTGGAATATTGATTGCTCCTGTTGTGCTAGTTGATAATTGGAAGGAACTATATGAAGGATTATTTATTACATTGCAGGAAAAACTTAGTAATAAAGTGAAAGAGAATGTTTTTTTTGAAGTTATATTTATGACGTACAGTTATGTGCACCAAAAGATAAATGAAGAGGCATTTCCAAATGCTATTAAACTATATGATACAGAGAAAATGACCGGTCGTGGAAGAGGAAAATATGCATATAAACAGAGTGCAAGAGAAGAAGCGGAGGAATATTTAAAATACTTATTTCAAAAGTATTTTCCTGAAAATGATATTATATATTTTAGCTAAAATAAAAATATATAGAAATAAACTAAGGAGGAAAAATGTATAAGGAAGAGTGTTTGAAAAGTAAGGAAGAATTTTTAAAAGTAAATGGTTTCAAAGAGGAAGGATTAACTAATTTTAAAGTATTAGAAAACTATTAATTAGATTTATGTTGATTTTAATTCTAATAGCGTTTTTATTAAACTCTGTGAAACACGGAACTCCTACAGCATTTACATTTGCCGTTGCTATTGCTATAGGAATTACACCACTATTACTCCCTGTAATTCTATCATCAAGCCTTGCAAAAGGTGCAACAAGGATGTCAAAGAAAAAGACAATTGTAAAAAGATTAGATAGTATACAAAGTTTTGGAGCGATGAATATATTATGTACAGATAAAACGGGAACTCTAACTGAAGATAAAATAGTGCTTGAAAAATATTTAAATGTTAAAGGTGAAGAAGATTCAAGAATATTAAAACATGCTTTTTTAAATGCATATTTTCAAACTGGCCTAAAAGGCAATATAGATGATGCTGTAATTTCAAGAGCAAAAAAACTGAAATAAATGGAATAGAAAAGAAATATAAAAAAATATGGAGTATGGCTATAAAAAAAACTAAATGGAAAATATTGACAGTTTAAAAAACTGAGAGTATAATATTTTTATGGAATAACCAAAATATAAGGAGGACTTTATGGAAAGAGCATTCAGTACACGGTGTGAAGCAATAGGTATTTATATGGTCTTAAATCAATCAACAGTGCGGAAAGCAGCAAAAATCTTTGGGATTTCTAAATCAGTAGTATTTGAAGAGATCACTCAAAAACTTCCGCAGGTTAATCCAGGACTCTTTGATGAGGTAAGGAATTTATTAGACTATAATAAAAGCCAAAGAAGTATTAGAGGTGGAGCAGCAACCAAAAGAAAATATGAATTGCTAAAACTAAGCAAGAAAAGATGAAGTCCAAAGTCAGTGCTAAATTAAGTACTGACTTACATTTTTATAATACTTTTTAGATTGCATAAATACGTAAAATGAGATATAATAATATAGTATTAATTATCAGTTGAAAGGTAATCATAGATAAATGAATTTGCTGATAGAAAAGTTAAATAAAAATCAAAAATTTAAACAGTATATATTAGATATAAAAAATAACATAAGCCCGATAAGTTTATCGGGTTTATCTGACGTAGGAAAAGCACATATTGTTTTAGGAATGCTATTAGAAACTAAAAAGCCAATTTGTATAATAACATACAATGAAATGCAGGCAAAGAAATTAATAAAAGATTTACAATTCTTTGCTAGTAAAACAAATATTAATGAAAAACAAATTGTATATATGCCAAGAAAAGAAATATCTCCATATGATTATGAGTCTCAAAGTAAAGAGTTACCATATGAGCGAATAGAGGTTTTAAACAAATTATATACTAAAGAAAACAGAATCTTTGTAACTACAATAGAAGGAATAATGCAAGAGTTACCAGAAAAAGCTTTATTATATAAAAATGTACTATCTTTTAAAGTAGGAGATACTTATCAAGTAGCAAATAATAAAGAATATCAAAAAAAAGATTTGGATGAACTAAAGAAAATATTGGTACAATTAGGATATGAGAGAAATGACCTTGTTGAAAACAAAGGTCAATTTAGCGTAAGAGGCGGAATTGTTGATATTGGTTTGTCTGGAAAAATAGGGGTACGAGTTGAATTTTGGGGAGATGAAATCGACTCAATCAGATATTTTAATATATCATCTCAAAGATCAAATGAAATGATACAAGAGATTGAAATTTATCCTGCACATGAGTATATGGTTGATATGAAAAGAATAGATGATATATGTCAAAAGATAGAAAACTTATATTTACAAAACAAGGAATATAAAATAAGTGATGAACAACGAAAAATAATATTATCAGACATAGAACAAATAAAAAATAGAAATTGTATTAGTAAAATAGATAAATATTTTAATCAATTTTATACACAAAAACAGAAATTATTAGATTATTTACAAGATGATTATATATTATGCTTTGATGAAATGAGTAAAATTAATCAAAGACGAGAGAATATTATAATTGAGAATAATAATTTGATAAAGTCACTAATGGAAAAAGAAAGATTTGTGCCAGAAGCTATTAGAAATATTAGTGAAGGTGAATTTAGACTAAATAAATGGATAGATGAATTAGAACAAAAGTCAAATAAAAGCATGATATTTATGCAAGCAAATGGAAGTTATACTAATATAAACCAATATGAATTTAATTATAGAGAAATAAATATTTATAAGAGTGAAATTGAGATATTTATAGAAGATATAAAGAAGTGGATAAAAGAAAAAAAACAGATAGTATTATTAACAGGAAATGCTTCTAACACAGAAAATATTACTAATTTATTAACAGAAAATGATATTAAGTATTGTTATGCTAACGAAGATAGAAAATCAGATGAAGATGATAATTCTAAGTGTATTATATATGGAACAAAAGAAATGACAACATTTATGCCTTCAGCAGGATTTGAGAGCTATGATCTAAAATTAATATTAATTAGTATGGGCAATGTATTCGAGAATGTAAGGAAAAAAAGGAGAACAAGTACAGCTTTTAAAGAAGGTGAAAAGGTAGTATTTGCTGATTTAAATCCAGGAGACTACGTAGTTCATAGAGAACATGGAATTGGTCAGTTTGTTGGTGTAAATACAATTACAGCAGATAATGTGACTAAGGATTATATTAAAATAAAATATAAAAATGAAGATATGTTATATGTTCCAACTAATAGTTTGGACAACGTTAGAAAATATATTGGTGGTGGAGAAAGTGTTTCTCCTAGACTAAACAAATTAGGTAGTAAAGAATGGAAGAATACAAAGGAAAAAGTAAAGAAAAATTTACGTGAAGTAGCAAAAGATTTGATTGAACTATATGCTAAGAGACAAAAAATAAAAGGATTTGCCTTTTCTAAAGATACTACATGGCAAAATCAATTTGAGGATGAGTTTCCATATCAAGAAACTGATGATCAGTTAAGGTGTATAGAAGAAGTTAAGAAAGACATGGAAATGCAAAAACCAATGGACAGACTATTGTGCGGAGATGTTGGATATGGAAAAACAGAAGTAGCGATACGTGCAGCATTTAAGGCAGCTATGGATCAGAAACAAGTTGCGTATCTTGTACCTACAACTGTACTTGCAAATCAACAATATGAAGAGTTTAAAAAAAGAATGTCTAAGTTCGCAATAAATGTTGAATTATTAAATAGATTCAGAACAAAAAAAGAGCAAGAAGAAGTTATAAAAAAGATAAAATCAGGTGAAGTAGATGTTGTTATAGGAACGCATAGAATATTAAGTCAGGATGTAGAATTCAAAGATTTAGGACTATTAATTATTGATGAAGAACATCGTTTTGGAGTAAAAGATAAAGAAAAAATAAAACAGTTAAAAAATAGTGTTGATGTTCTTACAATGACTGCAACACCGATTCCAAGAACACTACATATGTCAATTGTTGGAGTACGTGATATGTCCGTAATTTATGATCCACCACAAAATAGAAGACCTGTTCAAACTTATGTATTGGAATATGATGAAGAAGTTATAAAAGAGGCTATTACGAAAGAATTAGAAAGAAACGGTCAAGTATTTTATTTATTCAATAACGTAGAAGGAATAGAAAAAAAGGCAAATCAAATTTTAGAAATGGTACCAGAGTCAAAAGTTGAATTTGCACATGGTAAAATGTCAGGAAAAGAACTAGAAGACATTATGGAAAGATTTATAAAAAAAGAAATAAATGTTTTAGTATGTACAACTATACTAGAATCTGGAATCGATATACCAAATGCAAATACAATTATTGTAGAAAATGCTGATAGACTTGGTCTTGCACAGCTATACCAAATACGTGGAAGAGTAGGAAGAAGTGATAAACAAGCATATGCATATATCACATATAAACGTGATAAACTCTTAACAGAGGTAGCAGATAAAAGATTAAAGGCAATAAAAGAATTTACAGAGTTTGGTTCAGGGTTTAAAATTGCAATGAGAGATTTAGAGATAAGGGGCGCAGGTAGCTTACTTGGAGAGATACAACATGGACATATGGAGCAAGTTGGATATGATACATATTGTAAATTATTAGATGAAGTAGTAAAAGAAATGCAAGGAATAGAAGTTCAGGAAGAACAAGATATTCAAATAGATATAAATGTATCAAGTTATATACCTGATAAGTATATTGATAGTGGTAGCCAAAAAATTGAGGTATATCAAAATATTGCTAATTGTAGAACAGAGGAAGATATACAAAATATAATTGACGAATTGATAGACAGATATGGTGTGATGCCAAAAGAACTTGAAAATTTACTAGAAATAGCTAGAATTAAAGAATTATGTAGAAACGCTAACATAATAAAAATAGCTCAACGTATGCAATCAGTTGTATTTTATCTTGATAGAGATAAATATAATTCTGAGATTATTGATAAAATAATAAAGAAATATGGATTTAATGTTAAATTTGGAACAGGTATACAGCCGTATATAACACTAAAAGTAAAAGATAATACAGATGAAAAATTAATTGATGAAATAAAAGAATTTTTAAAGTTTATAAAAAATAATTAGATTTTTATAGAGGTTTAAATAAAAAGGAGGGGAAAAAGTGCAAGTTATTTCTAGCAAAGATAATGAGATAATAAAAAATATCAAAAAGCTAAAAGAAAAGAAATATAGAGATGCAGAAAATAAATTTATAGTAGAGGGAACAAAAATAGTTCAGGAAGCTATTGAAGAAGAAGCAAAAGTAAAATTGATAGTTGTGTGTGAAGAATGCATAAATAATGGAACTATATCAAAAGAATTATTGTATAAAATTGCTAAATATGAATGCATTTATGTAACGGAAAAGGTATTTAACTTACTTACGGATGTAAAAACTCCGCAAGGAATTTTAGCAGTAATAGAAAAAAGCAATAAGAATAATGAAATAGACTATACACAAGATATTATTATTGCATTAGATGAAATTCAAGATCCGGGAAATCTGGGGACGATATTAAGGACTGTAGATAGTGCAAATTTGAAACAAATTATAATATCTAAAAACAGTGCAGATAGCTACAGCCCTAAGGTTGTAAGATCGACAATGGGAGCGATATTTAGAGTGAATATTATTGAAGTTGATAATTTAGTAGAAACTTTAAAACAAGTTCAAAAAAACAAGTTTGAAGTTGTAGTAACAGCATTAGATGCAACCAGCAATATTTACAATATAGAATATAAAAATAAGGTAATCGTTATAGGAAATGAAGCAAATGGAGTATCAAAAGAGGTACAAAATTTAGCAAATCAAAAAGTCAAAATTCCTATGCTAGGAAAAACAGAAAGTCTAAATGCATCTGTAGCCGCAAGTATAATGATTTATGAATACGTAAGAAGAAATTGCCAATAGGGACGCCCCTTTTTGGCAATTTTTCTAAAAAAGTCTTGAAATAGATTTTAAATATGTTAATATATTATTCATGATACAAGATGTTAATATATATTCGGGGGAGCAATTTTATAATAACAGGAGAGGTGAAAATTATGCCTAGATTACCACGAAACAATATAAAGACATCTTATTTTCATGTTATGGTACAAGGGATAGATAAAGAATACATTTTTAACAGGAAAATAGATATAAAATATTATATAAGTATACTGTATGAGTTAAAAGACGAATTAAATATAAAAATAATTGCATATTGTATAATGAACAATCATGCTCATTTATTAATACATACTAATGATGTATCCAATTTGACCAAATATATGCATAAAACTAATACAAAATATGCAATTTATTATAATAAAATCCATGATAGAGTTGGATATGTGTTTAGAAATAGATTTAAGAGTGAAGGAATATATAGTGAAAGACAATTATATAATTGCATAAGCTATATCTATAACAATCCTGTGAAAGCTAAGATATGTAGGACTCCTGAAGAATATCCATATTCAAATTCAAAGTACTATAAAGGAATTATAGAGGAAAATAACTTATACAGTTTTCTTGGGATGGATAATGATAAGGATTATAAAAAAATAATAAAAACATATTTAATAGAGAATAACATGAAAAAAGAGGAACTAATAAAACATAAAGAGAGCTTAAAAGAATTGATAGTAATATTAAGAAAAAATAATAAGATTTCTTTTAGGAAGATGGAAGAAGAGTTAGAAATTAGTAGAGAAACTTTAAGAAAATTGATTAAATAGTATTTAAAATATTGGCAACCTTGACAAAATGTGATAAAATATAACTTATTAGATTGCCAAAAAGGGGCGTCCCTGTTGGCATTGGCAAAAGGAGATAGAGGATATGTATAGAGATCATAATTGTGGAGAATTGAATTTAACAAATGTTGGACAGACAGTTACAATGGCAGGATGGATACAAAAAATTAGAAATTTAGGAGCAATGCAATTTATAGATTTAAGAGATGAATTTGGAATTACTCAGATAGTTATATCTGATAACGAAAAAATAAAAAAACAAACAGAGGGATTAGTAACCGAAACAGTTATAAGTGTTAAAGGAACAGTTGTTGAAAGAAGTAATAAAAATACTAAAATTGCAACAGGTGAAATTGAAATTGATGCAGAAGAAATAAAGGTTCTTGGAAAGTGTAAAAGTGTTTTACCTTTTGAAATCAATTCAGAAGCAGCAGGAGATGTTAGAGAAGACTTACGTTTAGAATATCGTTTTTTAGATTTAAGAAATGATAAACTTCACAAAAATATTTTGCTTCGTTCTAAAATAATGAAAACATTAAGAAGAAAAATGGACGAATTAGGTTTTACAGAAATTCAAACACCAATACTTGCAAATTCATCACCAGAGGGAGCAAGAGACTTTTTGGTACCAAGTAGATTACATCCAGGAGAATTTTATGCACTTCCACAAGCACCTCAACAATTTAAACAATTACTTATGGTGTCAGGGTTTGACAAATATTACCAAATTGCACCATGCTTTAGAGACGAAGATCCAAGAGCAGATAGAGCACCTGGAGAGTTTTATCAATTAGATTTTGAAATGAGTTTTGCAGAACAAGAAGATGTATTTAAAGTATTAGAAGATGTAATTCCAACAGTATTTAAGGAACATACAAATTGGAAAGTTGAAGAAGGACCATTTGTACGTATACCATATAGAGAAGCAATGGAAAAATACGGAATAGATAAACCAGATTTAAGAAATCCATTAATAATTCAAGATGCAAGTAAATTATTTGAAAATAGCGAATTTAATGCATTCAAAGGTAAAATTGTAAAAATGATAATAGTTCCAAATTGTGCTGAACAAGGAAGAAAGTTCTTTGATAATATGACAGACTTTGCTAAAGAAGAAACAGGAGCAAGTGGGTTAGCATGGTTTAAATTTGATAACGAAAAAACTATCACTGGTGGAATTTCTAAATTTATTACAGAGAATATGCAAAAAGAATTAGAAGAGAAATTTGGATTAGAACCAAATTCAGCAGCATTCTTTGTTGCAGATGAAAACTTAGAAACAACACAAAAAATAGCAGGACTTGTTAGAATTGAACTTGGAAAAAGATTAGATTTAATAGAAAAGAATATATATAAATTCTGTTTAATAGTAGACTTTCCAATGTATGAATTATCTGATGAAGGAACAATAGACTTTAATCATAATCCATTTTCAATGCCACAAGGTGGAATGGAAGCATTAGAAAATATGAATCCACTTGATATACTTGCATACCAATATGATGTTGTATGTAATGGATATGAAATGGCATCAGGAGCTGTTAGAAACCATGATCCAGAATTGATGGTAAAAGCTTTTGAAATTGCAGGATATACGGAAAAAGAAGTTGAGACAAGATTTGGAGCATTATACAATGCCTTCCAATATGGAACACCTCCACATGCAGGGGCTGCACCTGGACTTGATAGAATGGTAATGCTTATATCAGATTCAGATAATATAAGAGAGGTAATTGCGTTTCCTAAAAATAAAAAAGCAAGAGATTTATTAATGAGAGCTCCAAATACAGTAACAGATAAACAATTGAAAGATGTGCATATAAAAGTAGATATTCAAGAAGAATAAAACAAATTTTCGCTAAAACTATTGATTGAAATAAAATAATATGCTACAATTATTTTATAATTTGTTTAAAGAGGTGATAATATGCCAAATTTATCAAAAAAGGATAAAACACTTGAAGAACTAATTATAGAAATAAATGCAGTATTAGAAGAAATAAAAAAAGAACAAATAAATATAAAAAAGATAACTGAACAAAATCATAAAGTAAACATGAAAAAATTTTCAAAACTTATTGAGTATAACGAGATCTGCGATATGACAAATCAAGTATTTGAAAAAAGAATTTCTAGCATTGAGGCTTTACTATATGAAGTGTTCAAAAGTTAAATGAAGGCTGGCAAGTATAATTTGCCAGTTTTTTTATTAAAGTATATTGTAAAAATTTAATTTATAGAAAGATAAATTACAAATGTAAAAGAAATGTGAAAATTTTATTAATACTATTGTAATAGACAAGCAGTTGTAATAAAATATGCGAATAAGGAGTTGATTTTATGAAAGAAACATTTGAAAAATATGAATCTAATGTAAGAAGTTATTGCAGAAAATGGCCTGTTGAAATGAAATATGCAAAAGGCTCTATATATAAAGATGTAGATGGAAACGATTATATAGATTTTTTTGATGGTGCAGGAGCACTAAATTATGGACATAATCCAGATTATATAAAAGAAAAATTAATAGAATATTTACAAAGTGATGGAATAGTTCATTCTTTAGATATGTATGCAGTTCCAAAGGAAAAATTTATAAGTTACTTTGAAGAAAAAATATTAAAACCACGTAATTTAGATTATAAAATAGCATTTCCTGGACCAACAGGAACAAATGCTATAGAACTTGCTCTAAAACTTGCAAGAAAAGTTAAAAAAAGACCATATATTTGGGCATTTACAGGAGCATTTCATGGAATGACTTTAGGAGCACTTGCATTAACAACTGAAGCTGCTGCAAGAGCAGGAGCAGGGGTTCCATTACAATTTACAGAACATATACCAGCACCATATTCTATGGGTGGAAATTTTGATACAATAGGGTATATGGAAAATATGTTATCAGATGACCATTCAGGGTACGAAAAACCAGCAGCAATAATTATAGAAACAGTGCAACAAGAGGGCGGAATTCGTGTGTTTAGTAAAGAGTTTTTAAAAGATTTAAGAGCATTTTGCGATAAACATGATATATTATTAATTTGTGATGAAGTTCAAATTGGTTGTTCTAGATCTGGAACATTTTTCTCATTTGAAAGAGCAGACATTATACCAGATATAGTATGTATGTCAAAATCTATTGGAGGTTACGGAATTCCATTTGCTGTAACATTATTTAAAAGAGAATTAGATGTATTTAATCCAGGAGAACATAATGGAACATTTAGAGGATGTCAATTATCTATGGTAGCAGGACTTGCAGCACTTGAAATGACAGTTGAACAAGATATTCCAGGACAAGTTAAGAGAAAAGAAAAAATAGTAAAAGATTATCTTGAAAAAGAAGTAAAACCATTATTAAAAGATGGAATGGAAATAAGAGGAATAGGATTAAGTTGGGGAATAGAATTTAATGACGGAAAACTTGCAAGAGCAGTGCTTGATAAATGCTTTGAAAAGAAGTTAATAATTGAACTTGCTGGAAGTTATGATTCTGTATTAAAAATAATGCCATCACTTGTAATAGAAGATGAACTATTACTAAAAGGACTAGAAATAGTAAAAGAATCAATAAAAGAAATTTTGAAATAGAAAATGCCTAGGTTACTAAATTAAAATTAGTAACCTAGGTTTTATTTTTTGATCTTAAATACTTGATAAATACATAAAATATGTATAAAATATATGTGAAAATGTATAAAACAGAGAGGACCAAAAATATGAAGAAAAATTTGAAATTTTATATAGCTCTATGGGGAGCAAAAGCAGGAACAATATTATTAAAATTACTAAGAAAGAATGCAACATATTTTCCAGGAAAATTTGCAATAACTATATGTCCAGATTTTATAGCAAGAATAGACAAGCCTAAAACGGTTATAGCCGTAACAGGAACAAACGGAAAGACAACAGTATGCAATATGATAGAAGATGTTTTAAAAGATAATGGGTATGATTATATAGATAATAAATTAGGATCTAATGTTGCATCAGGTGTTGCAACAGCATTTATAAAAGGGGCAAACCTTAGGGGTAAAACTAAAAAACAAATAGCGGTATTAGAAGTAGATGAAAGAAGTGCAAATAAGGTATATCCATATTTAACACCAACATATTTAGTTTGTACAAATTTGTTCCGTGACTCAATGCTTAGAAATGCTCATGCAGAGTTCATAGCAGATATACTAACAAAATATATACCAAAAGAAACAAAACTTATTTTAAATGGTGATGATTTAATTTCTGGAAATATTGCACCAGAAAATGATAGAGTATATTTTGGAATTGATAGACTAGATACAGATACAGATGAATGTCAAAATATTGTAAGAGATATTGTAGTTTGTCCTAAATGTAATGGAAAGTTAAAATATGATTATGTAAGATACCATCATATAGGAAGAGCACACTGTGAAAACTGTGACTTTGGTTCACCAAAAATTAATTATGAAATTACTAAAATTGATTTAGAAAATAAAAAGATGACAATGAAGATTGGTGAAGATGAAGAAGTTTATGATTTAATTACAGATGGAATTATAAACATATACAATATGGTAGCTACAATAAGTTTGTTAAAAGAATTAGGATTTGACGCTGAAAAAATAAATAATTCTTTAAAAAAACAAAAAGTTGTAGAAACAAGATTTGCAGAAGAAACAGTTAAAGATAAAAAAATAGTAACACATTTAGCAAAAGGAATGAATCCTATTGCATGTTCAAGAGTATTTGATTATATAAAGAAAGAGCCTGGAAATAAAGCAGTTATATTAATATTAGATGACTTTCATGATGCTCTTGAAAGTTCAGAAAATATAACATGGCACTATGATACAGATTATGAATTTTTAAATGATGAAAGTATAAAACAAATAATAACAACAGGTGTAAGACATTTAGACACATATGTAAGATTACAAATGGCAGATATACCAAAAGAAAAAATTATTCATATGCGAGATGAAATAGAAGCAGCAAGCAATGTACAGATAGATGGAATAGATACTATATATATTTTATACGATATATATACAATTCATTTAAGAGATAAAGTAAAAGAAAAAGTTGAAGAAATTATAAATGAAGAAAAATAGGAAGGGAGAAAATTTATAAATGAAAATAGAAATATTATTCCCAGAGTTTTGCAATCTATTTGGAGATATAAGTAATATGAAATACTTAAAAAAATGTCTTCCAAATGAGGAATATATAGAAACATCAATAGAAGATGAACCAGCATTTTTAAATGAAGACATAAAATTTATATATATGGGCGCAATGACAGAAAGAACACAAGAAAAAGTAATAAAAAAATTAAAGCCTTATAAAGAAAAAATAAACGAATTGATAGAAAAAGGTGTGGTATTTCTTTGTACAGGAAATGCTTTAGAAATATTTGGAAAATATATAGAAAATGAAGATGGAAGCAAAATAGATGCACTTCGGAATATTTGATGTATATGCAAAAAGAGACATGATGCACAGACATAATAGCTTATTTACGGGAAAATTTGAAGATATAGAAGTAGTTGGATTTAAAAGCCAATTTACAATGATGTATGGAAATATAGATAGTAATTATTTCTTAGAAGTAGAAAAAGGGATAGGAATAAACCCAGAATGTAAATACGAGGGAATAAGAAAGAACAATTTCTTTGGAACATATTTAACAGGACCATTACTTATATTAAATCCTCTATTTACTAAAAAAATAATAGAGTTATTGGGAGTAGAAGAACCAAAATTAGCATTTGAAGAAGATTGTATAGAAGCATATAAAGTAAGACTAGAAGAATTTAAAAGAGTTCCTTTTGAAAAGTAGCAAGATTGCGTAAATACTTGAAAAAAGGATACTAATATGATATAAATATGAAAAAATAGAAAGTTAGAATATGAAAAATATAAAAGATTATAACTTAGAAGAATTAAAAGAAGAATTAGTTGCAATTGGAGAAAAAAAGTATCGTGCAGAACAGATTTTTAAATGGATATATGTAGACAAAGTAAAAAAATTTGATGAAATGACAAATCTATCTGTAGAACTAAGAGAAAAATTAAAAGATAACTACACAATGTGCAATTATAAAATATTAAGAAAACAAGAATCATCAGATGGAACTAAAAAATACTTATTTGATGTACTAGATGGAAATGCAATAGAAACTGTTTTAATGGAATATCATCATGGTAAAACAGTATGTGTTTCATCACAAATTGGGTGTAAAATGGGATGCAAATTTTGTGCCTCAACAGGAATTCAATTTGTAAGAAGTTTATCAAGTGGGGAAATTGTGGAACAAATACTTGCAGTTGAACAAGATATTGGAGATAAAATATCAAATATAGTATTTATGGGAATTGGAGAGCCTTTTGATAATTATGATAATGTAATGAAAGCTATTAGAATAATAAATAATCAAAAGGGACTAAATATAGGGGCAAGACATATTAGCGTTTCAACAAGTGGACTAGTTCCAAGGATTTATGATTTTGCAAATGAAGACTTACAATGTACCCTTTCAATTTCGTTACATGCAACAAGTAATGAAAAAAGAAGTAGCATGATGCCTGTAAACAAAAGGTATCCCATTGAAGAGTTAATGAAGGCTTGCAAAGATTATATTGCAAAAACTAATAAAAGAATATCATTTGAATATGCTTTAGCAAAAGATAATAATGATAATTTAGAAGACGCAAAAGAACTTGTAAAATTATTAAAAGGAATGCTATGTCATGTAAATTTAATACCAATTAATAAAATAGAAAATGGAAAATATACAAAAAGTACAAATGAGAACATTATAAAATTTAGAGATTATTTAAATGATAATGGAATTGTTGCAACAATTCGTAGAGAGCTAGGTTCTGATATTGATGCAGCATGTGGGCAATTAAGAAGAAAGAATTTAAAAAATCAGGAGGAACAATAAGATATGGTTTTTGCCAAATCAGATATTGGAAAAATAAGAGAACAAAACCAAGATTATTACTATATTCCATCAAGTGATAGTGATTTGAAACTATATATTTTAGCAGATGGAATGGGTGGATACAAAGGTGGAGAGGTTGCAAGCAAAATGGCAACAGAGGCTGTAAAAGAGTATGTCCACTTAAACTTCCAAAAAACAGAAGGATTAAAGGAAAAAATATTAGAGCTTGTAAGACAGGCAGCAATATATGCAAACAAAGTTGTGTTTGATAAATCAAAAGAAGTAGAAGAATTAGAAGGAATGGGTACTACTTTAGAGATCTGTTTAATATATAATAATAAAGCATATATTGGACATATAGGAGATAGCAGAATTTATAGAATACGAAAAGGTATTATGAGAAAACTTACAAAAGATCATAGTTATGTTCAAAAGTTGGTGGAAGACGGAAAAATAACAAGAGAAGAGGCTAATACTCATCCTAAAAAGAATATGCTCATAAAAGCACTTGGATGTATGCCTTTTGTAGAACCGGATATAAGGGCTAGAAACATTGAAAAAGGTGACATCCTAATAATGTGTTCAGATGGATTAACAAACATGGTAAAAGAAGAAGAAATTCATAAAATTGTCCAAGAAGATCCACAAAGTGCGGCAGATAAGTTAGTGAGAAATGCTAATGAAGCAGGTGGTTATGACAATATTACAGTTGTAATTATAATGTAAGGGGAGAAAATATAATGGGTTTAGAAGGTAAAATAATTGGAAATCGATATGAAATTATAGAGAAAATTGGAAATGGCGGTATGGCAACCGTATATAAAGCAAAAGATATGACACTAAAGAGAAATGTGGCAGTAAAAGTGTTAAAAGATGAATTTACAACAGATGAAGAATTTATAAAGAGATTTAACATAGAAGCTCAATCTGCTGCAAGTTTAACACACCCAAATATTGTATCAATTTATGATGTTGGAAATGAAGAAAGTATCTATTACATTGTAATGGAACTAGTTCAAGGAAAAACTTTGAAACAAATAATAGATGAAGATGGAGTATTACCTTGGAAATGGTCTTTAAATATTGCAATACAGATTGCATCTGCTTTGGAAACAGCACATAAAAACAATATTGTTCACAGAGATATTAAACCACACAATATTATTATTACAGAAGATGGTATTGCCAAGGTCACAGATTTTGGAATCGCAAAAGCCGTCTCAAATTCAACAATTACAGCTTTTGGAACAACTATTGGTTCTGTTCACTATTTCTCACCAGAACATGCAAGAGGAGGATTTACAGATGCTAAGTCAGATTTATACTCACTAGGAGTTGTAATGTATGAAATGTTAACTGGAAGAGTACCATTTGATGCAGATACACCTGTATCAATAGCATTAAAACATATGCAAGAAAAACCGGTGGAGCCAATAAAATTAAATCCTGCAATTCCATACTCAGTTAATAAAATTATCTTAAAAGCTATGCAAAAAGATACAAACTTAAGATATCAATCTGCAACAGAAATGTTAAGAGATTTAAGTTTAGCATTAAAAGATCCAGAAGGACATTTTGTAAAAGAAAATATAGATATGAATGGATATACACAGGTTATTCCAACACTTTCACAAGAAAAAATAAAAACAGAAAATGAAAACAGAAAAGATAACGAAGAAAAGAAATCAAAAGGAAAGTTAAAAACATTTATTTCAGAACATCCAGCTGTAAAAGTATTATTAATAATTGCAATAATTATACTTATTCCAGTAGGAGTGTTCTTTGCAACACAAGGAATTTTAAACATTGGTAGAGAAAAAGATGTTAAACTTCCAGACTTTACAAATATGACAAGAGCACAAGCTGAACAAGCTGCAAATGAAGCTAATCTTAAATTAGAAGTAGAAGAACAGTTTGATAAAGAAGTTGAAGCAGGAAAAGTAATATCACAAGATCCACAATATATGGAAAATTACACTGTAAAAGCAAAAACAACGGTAAAAATTGTAGTTAGTAAAGGTGTAGATATCAAAAAGGTTCCAAAATTAACTGGTTTAAAATATGATGAAGCAGAAGCAGCACTTACAGAGCAATCACTTGTAGTAGAAAAAATAGAAGAAACAAGCGAAAAAGTAGAAACTGATTATGTAATAAAACAAGATCCTGCTCAAGGAACAGAATTGAACTCTGGTGATACAGTAAAGGTATATGTTAGCACAGGAGTAAAACAAATTACAATGGAATATGTTGTGGGAAAAACAGAAAAAGATGCAAAAAGCCAACTTACAAAACTAGGGTTTGAAGTAAACGTAATTTATGAAGAAGATACAACAAAAGATGATGGTGTTGTATTAAAACAAAGTATTGATACAGGAGCACAAGTAAAAGATGGTTCAAAGGTAACATTAACAATAAACAAAATAACTAAAGTAAAAGAAGGAACTGTTAACATTAATTTAAAATCAATATTAGCCAAAGAAGGAAAAGATGTTATTACAAAAGATGAATCAGGAAATGAAATAAATCCTACAGTGAAAGTTGAAATAAAAGTTACTTCAGAAGGCAAAGAAGAAACTGTATATAGTCAAGAACACAGAAAAGATACAACTTCTATAAATAAAAAAGTAATTGGAAAAGGAACAATCACAGTAAAAGTATTTGCAGATGGAATTAAATTGGAAGAAAAGCAATTAGACTTAAACTCAACAAGTCCAGTATTAAATATTGATTAGATAAGATAAGAAGTAGCAATTTAAAACTGCTACTTCTTTTTGTATAAAATATTTTGAAATTACTATATAAATGTGATAGAATAATGTAAACTAAATTATAGGAGGAAACATTGCAAAAAGGAATTGTAATAAGTAATATTTCTAATTTATATAATGTTGAAATAGAAAATAATAAAATATATAGTTGTAATGCAAGAGGAAAAATTAAGAATAATGCAATAAGTCCTGTTGCAGGGGACAAAGTAAAAATAGAAGTTATAGATGAAGAAAAGAAAACAGGTGTAATTGAAGAAATTGACGAAAGAATAAATTTTGTAAAAAGACCTAAAATGGCAAATCTATCACAAATAGTATTAGTTGTTTCAATGAAGCTTCCAAAACCTGATTTAGAGCTTTTAGATAAGCAACTAGCATATGCTGAGTATCTAAGAATAAAACCAATTATATGTCTAAATAAGGTAGATTTAGTAGATGAAAATATAGCTTTTAGTATTGAAAATACATACAAAAAAATAGGGTATGAAGTTATACTAACAAATGCAAAAAGCGGATATGGAATGGATGATTTGAAAGCAAAATTTCAAAATCAAACAACAGCATTTTCAGGAAATTCAGGTGTTGGAAAGTCAACACTAATAAATAAGTTATTTGGTAAAGATATAACAGATGAAGGACAAATAAGTGGTAAAAATAAGAGAGGGAAGAATACGACCACTCAAGTTAAGCTATATAAAATAAATGAGAATAGTTATATAGCTGATACACCTGGTTTTTCAACATTTGATATATATGAAATTAAAAGTGAAGATTTATGTCATTATTTCATAGAGTTTGTGCCATATATAGAAAAATGTGAATTTGTTGGATGTAGTCACATAAAAGAAAAAAAATGTGGAATTAAGGAAGCAATAACTGAAGGAATAATATCAAAGGAAAGATATGAGAGGTATTGTAAAATATATAATGACTTAAAAGAAAAGGAGGAAAGAAGATGGTAGAAATATCTACATCGCTATTAAGTGTAAAAAAGGAAAATGTAATAAAAACAATATATAATTTAGAAACAGCAGGTACAGACTATTTTCATATAGATGTAATGGATGGAAAATTTGTTGAAAATGATACAAATAATCTTATGTTAGAATACTGTGAGTATTTAGAAAACATTACAAATGTACCTATGGAGATACATTTAATGGTTGAAGATATAGAGAGCTATATAGACAGTTATATTATATTTAACCCAAACACAATTATATTTCATTATGAAGCAGTAAAAGATAGAGAAGAATTATTTAAATTAATAAATAAGGTAAAAGATCATAACTGTAAGGTTGGGGTTAGTATAAAACCAAATACAAAAGTAGAAGAAATATATGATATATTGCAATATATACATACTGTACTTGTTATGACAGTAGAACCAGGCAAAGGAGGACAGAAATTAATTTCTGAAACCATAGATAAAATAGTTAAGTTAAAACAATATATTGATGAAAAAAAATTAGAAACAGAGATTGAAGCTGATGGAGGAATAAATTTAGAAAATATACAAACAGTAAAAGAAGCTGGGTGTGATATAGTTGTTGCAGGAACAAGTATTATTTCAACAGATGACTATAAAAAAGTAATAAAAAATATGAAAAGTGATATTGACAATTAATAGATTAATGATAAAATAACAGTATAAAAAAAGAGCGAAAAATAGATTAAAAAAAAACTCATTTTGAAGTTTTATTTTTAATCTATTTTTTATTTGTTGAAAAGGGAGGTTTTTTATGAAAACAAAATATATTTTTATAACAGGCGGAGTTGTATCAGGTTTAGGAAAGGGAATAACAGCAGCGTCATTAGGAAGATTGTTAAAAAATAGAGGATATAAAGTTGTTAATCAAAAATTTGATCCATATATAAATGTTGACCCAGGAACAATGAGCCCATATGAACATGGTGAAGTATTTGTTACAGATGATGGAGCTGAAACGGATCTGGATCTGGGGCATTATGAGAGATTTACAGATGAAAATCTTAACAAAAACTGTAGTATTACAATGGGAAAAATTTATCAGGAAGTAATTGAGAGAGAAAGAAGAGGAGACTATCTTGGAAAAACTGTACAAGTAATACCACATATTACAAATGCAATAAAAGAAAAAATCTATTCTTTTGAAAATAAAGATGTAGATATTGTTATTACAGAAATAGGTGGAACTGTTGGTGATATAGAAGGATTATCTATTATAGAAGCAATTAGACAAGTGGGATTAGAAAATCCCGCAGAAGATGTTATATATATTCATGTAACTTTATTACCTTATATTAGTGGATCAAATGAGCTAAAATCGAAACCAACTCAGCATTCCGTAAAAGAATTACAGTCATTTGGAATTAAACCAGATGTTTTAGTATGTAGAACAGAAGTAGATATTCCGGATAATTTAAGAGATAAAATTGCTCTATTTTGTAATGTTAGAAAAAGTAGTGTTATTGCAAATAAAACTGTTTCATGTTTATATGAAGTACCAATTATGCTTGAAAAAGAAGGTTTAGCAGATGCAGTATGTACACATCTGCAACTAGAAAAATGTAAAGCCAATAATCAAGAATGGGAAAAATTAATAGATAAGATAAATCATGTTTCAGATAAAGAAGTCACAGTTGCCATAGTTGGAAAATATGTTAAACTAGAAGATTCATATTTATCTGTAATAGAGAGTCTTCATCATGCTGGTTTTGAAAATGGTGTAAAAGTGAAAATTAAATTAATAGACTCAGAAAAGATAACACCTAAAACTGTAAAGGAAATGTTACAAGATTGCGACGGAATCATTGTTCCAGGTGGATTTGGAAATAGAGGAATAGAAGGAAAAATACAAACTATAAAATATGTGAGAGAAAATAAGATTCCATTTTTAGGTATATGTTTAGGAATGCAAATGGCAGTTGTTGAATTTGCAAGAAATGTACTAAAATTAAAAGGTGCAAATTCTGAGGAATTTGATGAAATAAGTGAGGATCCAGTAATTCATATTATGTATGATCAAAAAGATGTCACCAAAAAAGGTGGAACAATGAGATTAGGAAGTTATCCATGTGTTATAAAAGAAGGAACATTAGCTAAAAAGTTATATAGAGAAAATGAAATAGCAGAAAGACACAGACATAGATTTGAATATAACAATGCGTATAAAGAAGACATGGAAAAAGCAGGACTAGTCGTTTCAGGTACATCACCAGATGGCAAACTTGTAGAAATTATCGAAATACCAAATCATCCATATTTTATTGCAACACAATTTCATCCAGAGTTTAAATCAAGACCAGATAAGCCATCACCACTATTTGTAGGCTTAGTAAAAGCATGTATAAAATAAAGTAAAAGAGAACAGTACTGTTCTCTTTTTATTTTTTTTATTCTTTTTCATTAATTATTTCTTGTTTATTATTATTTAATTCTTTTTTGCTAATTATGTTTAATACAATAATACCAAGACCAATCATAGATAATATAAATCCTATTAATCCGCCAATAAATGGAATTAACTCTAAAATGCTAATAACTAGGATTACTAATAATGAAAGAAGTACAAATATAATATTGTTATTTTTCATTTTCTCAGATTTATTAGCAATAAGTTTTGCGGCACTCATACTAAATACTGTTTTTGATATTGTTAAAGTAAGTATATACATAGTAATTATTGCTACTGAAATTCCAGTTCCCAATCCCCATGTGATAAATAATATTGCAAATGATCCAACAATAATTATAAGAGATGTAAGTAAACCTACGCCTAAAGATAAAGGAGCTTTTGAGCTTAACAATTTTCCAGCTTTTTCTCTAAAGTTAGGTGCAAGCCAAAGTACTAATAGTATAACTACTAAAGAATATAAAAGAGTTGATATAATGTTTTTTACATAAGAAATGATTATTTCAAAAGTCATTCTCTCTTTTGCTTTTTCAGGAGTATAAGCAATAGTACCACTTACTATTGAATCAGCTATATTAAATTCTGTACTTGATGTATAGTTTAGATCTCCAACTATTATATTTTGAGCATCATCAGGGAATACTAATTCATTAGTAGAAATATATGCATCTCTTTTTACTTGACCATTTAAATTTGTACGGTCAGCTGCAAGTCTAAGGTCTCTTGCAATAATTGCTTTAGAACCTAATGTAAAATCTTGAGTTGTAGCATAAACATCATAACAAATACCGTTAATTGTAATATTTTTTCCAAATGCAAAGATACTTCCGTGAATATATGAATTTTCAGCTATTGTTATGTTATTTCCAAATGCAAATACATCTCCACCTATTTCGCCATTAATAGATATATTACTTCCAAAAGCAAAAACATTACCATCAACTATGCTATTAACTGTAATATCTGTATCAAACTTATATAGATCAGACTCAATAAATTCATATGTAGGATCAGTTCTAACAGTATCAGTAGCTGTAATTTCATTTTCTGAAATATCTGTAGTAACCGCCTCATTTGATGTTTCTAAAGATGTAGTAACTACATCAGACGCAAAACACAATGTTGAAAATAACATTAAAAAAATGATTGAAAACAAAATAATTTTACTCTTAAAAAAACTTTTCAAAATAAATCCTCCTATCAAATTAAAATTACCTATATAATATAATCTTAATTGATATTTGTCAATCAGATAAAGAAGTATTATTTTTGGGTTTGACAATTAGATATAAAATATATACAATCTAAATTTCCAGAAACTTTTTGATTTTGTACTTTATCTAGATTACACTTACCATCTTTTTGAAATTTACAATTAGAAGAACAATTTATATTAATCAAATAAAAACACCTCAAAATATAGTATGAAGTGTTTTTATTAAGAATATTCAAATTATTTTTTATAGCTTTTACAAAAGGCATTAATACAGCATTGGTCACATTTGGGAGATCGTGATATACAGGTATTTCTACCATGCCACATAAAAATATGATTTACATCTTTATAATATTCTTTCGGTATTATTTTAATTAGATCTTGTTCAATTTTTGTTGGATCTTGCTCATTGGATAAGCCTATCTTATTTGAAAGCCTTTTAGCATGTGTATCAACAGCTATTCCTTGAGGGCAATCAAAAGCCTCTAACATTACAACATTAGCAGTTTTTCTTCCTACACCAGGAAGCTTTATTAAATCCTCCATCTTATCTGGAACTTTTCCACCAAATTCATCTATAATTCTTTGAGCTGTTAACTTTATGTTTTTAGCTTTTGTTCTATAAAAACCACAAGGATGTACAAGTTCTTCTAACTCTTGTATAGGAATTTTTACAAAATCCTCTGGCGTAGAATATTTTACAAAAATTGAAGGAGTTGTTTTATTTACTCTATCATCTGTACATTGAGCAGATAATATTACGGCCACTAATAATTCAAAAGGTGTTTCAAAATCAAGACTGCATTTGGCGTCTGGATAATTTTTCTTTAATGTTTCAAGCATATCTATTACATTTTTTTTATTCATTTTATAATACCTCTTTTATAACAAGTTTAAGTTTATTATAGCACAAGTTATAAAGAATGTAAAAACATAAAGTGGTAACAAATAAGAAAGTAACTTAATATAATATATAAAAAGATAGGAGGTAATGTACATATGCTTGGAGCATTAAAAAAGACTTTGGGAGTGTGCTTGATAGGACTAGGATTAGGAATATTACTTGTTTTATTACTTCCTATATCAGGCTGGCTATTTGCAATAGGTGTAGTAATAGTAGCTGTTGGATTAATCTGGTTATCTTGTTAAAAAAGGAGAGTGGAGAATAATGACAATAGTTGTAAAAAAAGTTCCTAAATTTCTAAGAGGTTTTGTTAAATTAATATTTGGAATAAAAGAATAGAAAGTTAGAAAATGCTAAAGACAATAAAAAAAGGGATACTTGATGTATCCTTTTTATTACGTAATAAAATATATATTATCTAAATAATAATTAAGCTCTTGTAACTTTTCCAGAACGTAGGCATTTTGAACATACAGAGATTGTTTTTGTATCTCCATTAATTAGAGCTTTTACTCTTCTTATATTTGACTTAAAAGTTCTAGATGTTCTTCTACTAACGTGAGAACGAGCTATGCTTACTTTATTTCCGTGTGCTATTGATTTTTCACAAATTTCGCATTTTGCCATAAGTTTTGCACCTCCCATATGTTTTAATAAAATTGACTATTTATAAGTTTATCATAAATAAACAAAAAAAGCAAGGTTTTCTAAAAATTATTTCATTTATTAATAAATTAATGATTTAAAAGATCTTTTATAACTTCACTTGCTATAATTAAACCTGCTACAGATGGAACGAAGCTAATACTTGCAGGAGTTCTTTTTAAAGATTCATCTTGATTAAATCTTTTAGGTTCTTCTTTAGAATATACTACTTTTAAATGTTTAATTCCACGATTTTTTAATTCTTTTCTCATTACTTTGGCTAAAGGACATACAGAAGTTTTTGAAATATCTGATACCTCAAATCTTGTTGGATCAAGTTTATTGCCGGTTCCCATTGAAGAAATGATAGGAATATTTTTAGATGTAGAATATACTGCTAAATCAATTTTAGATTTTACTGTATCAATTGCATCTACAATGTAATTACAATTACTAGGAATGATTGTATCAAAATTAGAAATATCAGCAAATTCTTGGTATGTGGTAAGATTTAAGTTTGGGTTGATTTTTAAAGCTCTATCTCTTACTAGTTCTACTTTAGGTTTTCCAATAGTTGTTGTATCTGCAATTAATTGACGATTAATATTAGTGATATCAATGGTATCGTTATCTATAACAACAAGAGAGCCAACACCAGCACGAATAAGACCTTCTGTAACATAAGAACCAACACCACCACAGCCAAAAATCACAACACAACTGGATTGTAATTTGTTTAGAGCTTCTTGTCCTATTAATAGTTCAGTTCTAGCTAACCAATTATTCATAATTAAATTCCTTTCAAAAAGATACACAAATTATATCACGTAAAATCAATGCATGTCAACAATTGAATAACAAACAAAAATTTGCCAAAACACTTGAAAAATTTTTTTTTTATGATAGAATATGTAAAGAAAAAATAATTATAAAAAATACGGAGGAAAAATGTTTTCATATATAAAAGGAAGTTTAGAAGTTAAAACAAATGGATATATTGTAATTGAGACAAATGGAATAGGATATAAAATATTCATGTCCGAAACCTCAATAGAAAAATTAGGAGAGATAGGAAGTACTGTAAAGGTACATACATATTTAAAAGTAAGAGAAGATGATATTAGTTTATTTGGATTTAATACAAATGAAGAATTACGTATGTTTGAACTGTTATTATCAGTTAGCGGCATAGGCGCAAAATCAGCAATAACAATATTATCAAATATTTCACCATCTAGTTTTGCATTAGCTGTTATATCAAATGATGTAAATACATTAAAAAAATTGCCAGGAATAGGTATAAAATCGGCGCAAAGAGTAATCTTAGAGTTGAAAGATAAATTAAAAACAGAAGATTCGATTAGCAAATTTGAAACATCAATAGAAGTAAAAGAGGCCATAAAAGAAGATGGTAAAGTTACTGAGGCAATATCAGCATTACAAGTATTAGGTTATAGTAGAAAAGAAATAGATACAGCAATAGAAAAATTGGATCTAGCAAGTCTAAGTGTTGAAGATATTATTAGAAAAGGGTTAAATAACTTAGCAAGATAGAATAAAAGAAAGGAAGAAAAATATGGATCTAAGTCAACCATTGGCATATAGAATGAAACCAAAAACATTAGAGGATTATGTAGGACAAGAACATATATTAGGAAAAGATAAGATTTTGTATAGAACAATTCAAGCAGATAGGTTGTCTAGTATTATCTTATGGGGACCTCCAGGATGTGGGAAAACATCTCTAGCAAAGGTTATTAGTAATACAACTAAATATAAATTTACAAAAATTAATGCAGTAACAGCTGGTATTGGTGATATAAAAAATGCAATAGAGGAAGCAAAAAATGCTTTCCTTAATCCAACTGGAAAATGTATTTTATTTATAGATGAAATTCATAGATTCAACAAATTACAACAGGATGCATTGTTGCCATATGTAGAAAATGGAACGGTAATACTTATAGGTGCAACAACAGAAAATCCATATTTTGAAGTTAATAAAGCTTTAATATCAAGATCAATGGTATTTAAACTAAATCCGTTAACTACAAGTGATATATACAAAGTATTAAAAAGAGCATTAATATCGGAGAATGGATTAAAAAATTATAATATAAAAATAGAAGATGAAACATTAGAGAAGATAGCAGAAGTATCAAATGGAGATGTTAGAACAGCATTAAATGGCCTAGAGATAGCTGTGCTTACAACGCAAATGGATAAGGATGGATATATAAATATTACAAATGAAATTGCAGCAGATTGTGTCCAAAGCAGAAAAGCAATTTTTGATAAAAAAGGAGATAGTCACTACGATAACATTAGTGCATTTATTAAGTCTATGAGAGGTAGCGACCCTGATGCAACAATTTTTTATTTGGCAAGAGCTATTCAAGGAGGAGAAGATCCTGTTTTTATAGCTAGGAGAATTGTAATTGCTGCAGCAGAAGATGTTGGAATGGCAAATCCAAATGCATTAGTAGTAGCAACTTCTGCAATGCAAGCAGTAAACATGGTTGGCATGCCAGAGGCAAGAATTATTTTATCAGAAGCAGCAACATACGTAGCAACGTCACCAAAATCAAATGCCACATATTTAGGAATAAACAGAGCATTAGATGACGTAGAAAATAAAGATACAGGAACAATACCAATGCATATAAGAAATGCACCAGCAGAAGGAATGGAAAAAGAAGGTTACGGAGTAGGGTATAAATATCCTCATGACTATGAAGGACACTGGGTGGAACAACAATATTTACCAGATAAGATGATAGGAACAAAATATTATATAAAAGATGAGACTATACCAGAGTAAAAAATACACATTACAAATTGTAATGTGTATTTTTACGTAATTTATTTAATTTTTTTTAGAAATATAGATAACTTATTATTTCTTATCATCTTTTTTTAATACTTCTGCAGCAGCACCTAAACTACTTAAAGCACTTGTTGCTTCAAAAGGAATAAATACCTTATTTGCTTCACCGTTTGCAACTTCTTTTAAAGCTTCCAATGATTTTAATTGTACTAATTTATCATTTGGGTTAGCTTTCATCATAGCATCATAAACAACGTGTATTTCTTGTGCTTTAGCTTCAGCTACTTTCTTAATTGCTTCAGCTTCACCAGTAGCTCTTCTTATTTTTGCTTCTTTATCAGCTTCAGCTTCTAATATAGCTGCTTCTTTCTTACCTTCAGCAAGTGTAATTGCAGATTGTCTTTCACCTTCGGCTTGAAGAATTAAAGCTCTTTTATTTCTTTCTGCATTCATTTGTTTTTCCATTGCATCACGAATGTCTGCAGGTGGAGTAATATCTTTAATTTCAACTCTGTCTATTTTGCATCCCCATTGATCTGTTGCTTCATCAAGTATAATTCTTAATTTGTCATTAATTGCATCACGAGAACTAAATGTTTCATCTAAGTCCATTTTACCAACAATATCACGTATTGTTGTAATAGCTAAGTATTCAATACCTTTCTTTAAACTTTGAATTTCATAAACTGCCTTTGCAGGATCAGTTACTTTATAGAATACAACTGTATCAATAGTAATTGTAACGTTATCTTTTGTAATAACTCCTTGAGGTGGAATATCCATTGTTTGTTGTTTTAAACTAACAACACTACGAACATGATCGAAGAATGGAATAATAATTGTAAGACCGGCATCAGCTATTTTATAAAATTTACCAAGTCTTTCAATAATATAAACTTCAGATTGTCTAACTATTTTTATTGTTTTGAATGCAATAATTAATATGATAACTAATAATATGATTAAAAACCACATAATTTTTCCTCCTTATATTTTATTATACTTTTTCATCTAATTTTGAAAATTTTTGTACGATGGCTTTTACCCCATCAATTTTAACGACTTCAATTTCAGTATTTTCAGGTATGGTTTCTTCTGATAGTGTTTTTGCTGACCAAGTTTCTCCACCAATCTTTACCTGACCAGTACCCTTAAGATCGTTAATTTCTTTTGTAACAATACCAGTACGTCCAATAATAGAGTAGGCATTTGTTGTCATTGTTTTTCCTTTATTAACAAATTTGTTAACAAAAGGTTTAGTAAAAAATATAAGCAATGTAGAGGATACAATAAATACAATAGCTTGAATATATACATTTGGAATGAATAAACTAACTACCATTGCAATTATGGCTCCAATACCAAACCAAAAAACAAGGAATCCAACAGTTGCTATTTCTATTATGAAGAATATTCCAGCAGCGATTAACCAAAATTGCCACATAAAAATCCCTCCTTTACCATAGTTACTATTATACTATAAATTTTATAAAAAAGAAATACTTTTATAAAAGAAATATCGACAAAATAACCATTTGCATTTTTGAAAGAGCTTTGCTAAAATAAATGCAAAACAAAAATTTGATAAAATATCTAAAGGAGTGTCCCTAACATGACAAGATGGCATGAAAAGGAACGTCCCTACAGTGCCAAAGGAGATAAAATGGTGGAGTTAAAACAGAATGTGCAATATGTTAAAGGAGTTGGACCTGCAAAAGCTGGATTACTACATAAGCTTGGAATAGATACATTGGAGGATTTAATTACATATTTTCCAAGAACATATGAAGATAGAAGTAAACCTAAATATATTTCGGATTTAGTAGATGGTCAAGAAGCTTTAATAGAGGTTATTGCAACAAGTAATATGAGCGAAGTTAGAATTGGAAAAAACAGAAGTATATTAAAATTAATTGTAAGAGATGAAACTGGTGCTTGTACAATTACATGGTTTAATCAAAAGTATTTAAAGGGAAAATTCAAAATAGGAGAAAAATATAAGTTTTATGGAAAAGCAAATGTAAAGTATGGAAAAGTGGAAATGATAAATCCAGTATTTGATATAGAAGATAATTCAAAAAATACTGGAAAAATAATACCTATATACCCACTTACATATAGTTTGTCTCAAAATGGTATTAGAAATGCTATTGAAAATGGTTTAAAAATTGTGAGTGGAAAACTAGATGAAACAATGCCTGAATATTTGCTAAAAGAATATCATTTAGAAGGTTTAAATGAGGCAATAAAACAAATTCATTTTCCAGATAATTTTCAGGAATATAAAAAAGCTAGAGATAGACTTGTATTTGAAGAATTGCTTAGTATGCAATTAGCATTGTCAGGATTAAAAAATAAATATGATAATGAAAATAACGGAATAACGTATAGCAAAGATGTAAAAATGTCTGATGTTATTAATGCTTTGCCTTTTCATTTAACAAAGGCACAATTAAATGTTTTAGAAGAAATTGATAAAGATATGGAAAGTAATAAAACTATGAATAGATTATTGCAGGGGGATGTTGGATCTGGAAAAACTATAGTATCAATAATTGCTACATATAAGGCTGTAAAATGTGGATACCAGGTGGCTATTATGGCTCCAACAGCTATTTTAGCAGAACAGCATATGCAAGAGTTTACAAAAGTATTAGAACCATTTGGCATAAAGTGCGAATTATTATTAGGTGGAACAAGAACGAAGAAAAGAAAGGAAATACTAGAGAATTTAGAGAATGGAACAATAGATGTTTTAATAGGAACACATGCTTTATTAGTTGAAGATGTTGTTTTCAAAAATTTGGGATTTGTTGTAACAGATGAACAACACAGATTTGGAGTAAGACAAAGAGGAAATATTGTGGCAAAAGGAAACAATCCAGATGTATTAGTTATGACAGCAACACCTATTCCAAGAACGTTGGCTCTTATTTTATATGGAGATCTAGATATTTCAATTATTGATGAGCTTCCACCAAATAGAAAAAAGATTGAGACATATGCAGTAACAAAAGGAATGGAAGAAAGGGTTAATAATTTTATAAAGAAAAACATTGATGAGGGAAGGCAAGCATACATTGTATGTCCGTTAGTTGAAGAAAACGAAGAAATAAATGCAAAAGCAGTAGTAGAATTAACTGAAAAATATAAGAATGAAGTATTTAAAGAATATAGAGTGGAATATCTTTATGGAAAAATGAAACAAAAGGAAAAAGACGAAATTATGCATAATTTTAAAGATGGAAAAATAGATATATTGATTTCTACCACAGTAATAGAAGTTGGAGTTAATGTTCCAAATGCAAGCCTTATGATAATTGAAAATGCAGAGCATTTTGGACTTGCTCAATTACATCAATTAAGAGGAAGAGTAGGAAGAGGAGAATATCAATCATATTGTATTCTAAAATACGAAGGCAAATCTAAAGAAGTAAAACAAAGAATGAAAATTATGCAAGAAAATACAGATGGATTTATAATTGCTCAGAAAGATTTGGAATTGAGGGGATCAGGTGAGTTTTTTGGAACAAAACAACATGGATTACCAGAATTTAAAATTGCTAATTTGTTCGAAGATATGGAAATATTAAAATGTGTTCAAAGTGTAGCCTTAAAAATAGAAAAAGCAGATCCAAAGTTAGAAAGAGAAGAAAATGAGTGCTTGAAAAAGTTAATAGATGAAAAATTTACTAAACGAGTAGAGATATAACTATTGACATTTACATAAAAAAACAATATGATATAGTATGAAATAAATTGTAGATTTATGATGAAAAATTTAAAGATAGGAGAATGAATATGTATACAAAAATGCTAACCTCAAAAATGGGTGGGGAACTAGTAAGCTTTAAACTAAATGGCGAAGAACGTATCCACCAAGGCGCTGATAGTGTAGACGAAAATGGAAAAGTATATTGGAAAAGACATGCTCCAGTATTATTTCCAGTAGTAGGTAAGCTAAAGAAAAATCAAACAATCATAAATGGAAGAATTTTTGAAATGCCACAACATGGATTTGTAAGGGACATGGAATTTGAACCTATTACAAAACTAGATAATTTTCATTCTTATGTATTAAGAAGCAATCAAATAACAAAAAATAGGTATCCATATGATTTTGAATTATATACAACATACAGATTAGATGAAAATAAATTAACAACAATTTATAAAGTAATTAATACAGGAGATGTAACACTTCCTTTTGGAATAGGAGGACATCCAGCATTTAAAATAGATAAAGAAGATTTAAAAGAAGGAAATTATTATTTAGAGTTTGAAGAAGATGAAGACAAAATTCATTTTCTATATTTAGTAGATGGATTAATTGGAACAGAATATGCAAGAAATAGAATGGCAGATAAAAGAAGAATTAATATTGATTCTAATACATTTAATAATGATGCATTAATCATGAAAGGTATAACTTCTTCAAAGATTAGTTTAAAAAATAAGAGAACAAATAAAACTTTATTGACTATGGACTTCACAGGTTTTCCATATCTTGCAGTTTGGTCAAAACCAAATGCACCATTTATATGTATTGAACCATGGTATTCTACTGCAGATACAATAAAAAGCACAGGTGTATTTATTCAAAAACAAGATATTATAGCATTAAAACCAAGTGAAACATTTGAATGTAAATATACAGTGGAATTTTTCTAATAGAATAAAAAGGATGTAAAATATGAAAACATTATTTATATTAATAGGGTTATTACATGCAACCGCAGGAGTTATATGTGTATATGATGCACGTTTAATTACTAAAAAATTTTTTGGATTCGGAGATCAAAATGAAGCATCAATGGGACTTAAAATTTTAGGATTTATTATTGCAATTAGTGGTGGATTAATAATATATTTCAATATTTAAATTAATTGTAAAAAAACAAGAGGATATTTTAAATAAAAATTACATAGAATATAAAAAAATACTACACAAATTAAAAAAAGTATGTTATTATATATAGCATATTGAAAAAAACGAGGAACAAGAGGAGTACATTTGGAAAACTAGAAAGAGAAAAGAAGTAAAATGCTGAAAGCTTCTTATAGTAAAAGCAAATGGAAGGTAGCTTGGGAGTTGATATGTTGAAAGTGTGGAAACATACCTAGATTTATCCGTGTAACTTGCGTTAAAAGTAACTAAGATACAAAAAATAAATTTTGTAATTAAGGTGGTACCGTGAGAAAAAACTCGCCCTTATATTAAGGGACGAGTTTTTATTTTGTTTACCCCTGAAAGGAGTATTTATGAGAGAAAAAAAATTAAATGACAAATTTAATCCAAACGATTTTGAAACAAAGCTATATCAAACATGGGAGGAAAAAGGATATTTTAAACCAAGCATGGACAAAACGAAGGCAAGCTATTGCATTATGATGCCACCACCAAATGTAACAGGAAAGCTTCATATGGGTCATGCACTAGATGATACAATTCAAGATGTATTAATTAGATTTAAAAGAATGCAAGGTTTCAACACTTTATGGCTTCCTGGATCAGATCATGCTGCAATAGCAACAGAAGTAAAAGTTGTTGAAAAGATGAAAAAAGAAGAAGGTTTAACAAAAGCAGATATTACAAGAGAACAATTTTTAGAAAGAGCTTGGGCTTGGACTAAAGAATATGGTGGAACAATAAAAAAACAACAAAGAAGATTAGGATGTTCATGTGATTGGAATAGAGACAGATTTACTATGGACGAAGGCTTATCTGAAGCAGTTTTAGAGCAATTTATTCAGTTATATAATAAAGGATTAATTTACAAAGGTAAAAAAATGATAAATTGGTGTCCATCATGCCATACAACAATTTCTGATGCAGAAGTTGAATATGAAGACGAGTCATCACACTTATGGCATATTAGATATCAAATTGCAGGTGAACCAGACAGATATATTATAGTTGCAACGACAAGACCTGAAACAATGCTTGGAGATACAGCAGTTGCAGTACACCCAGACGATGAAAGATATAAAGATTTGGTAGGTAAAAAATGTATTTTACCAATTATGAATAAAGAAATTCCAATAATAGCAGACGAATTTGTAGAAAAAGAATTTGGAACAGGATGTGTTAAAATTACACCAGCACATGATCCAAATGATTATCAAGCTGGATTAAAACATAATCTAGAAATAATAGAAGTATTTGATGATAGTTCAATTATGGGAGATTTAGTTCCAGAATATAAAGGAATGCCTGCAATTGAAGCAAGAAAATTAATTGTAGAAAAATTACAAGAACTAGGAAACTTAGTTAAAATTGAAGATTATACACACAACGTTGGAAAATGCTACAGATGTCATAATACTATTGAACCAAGAATTTCAGAGCAATGGTTTGTGTCAATGAAAGATTTAGCAAAAAGAGCAGCAGATGCAGTTAGAAATGATGAAGTTAAGTTCGTACCAAAAAGATACGAAAAAATGTATTTCAACTGGTTAGATAATATCCAAGACTGGTGTATATCAAGACAGTTGTGGTGGGGACACAGAATACCAGTATATTATTGTGACGAATGCGGACATATACATGCAGAAAAACAAATGCCAGAAAAATGCGAAAAATGTGGTTCGAGTAAATTACATCAAGACGAAGATTCATTAGATACATGGTTCAGTTCTGCATTATGGCCATTCTCAACATTAGGTTGGCCAAATACAGAATCAGAAGACTACAAAACATTCTATCCAACAAATGTATTGGTAACAGGGTATGATATCATAACATTCTGGGTATCAAGAATGATGACACAAGGATTGGAATTAACTGACAAAAATCCATTTAAAGATGTTGTTGTACACGGAATTGTAAGAGATTCACAAGGAAGAAAAATGTCAAAATCATTAGGAAATGGAATTGACCCGATTGAAATAATCGACCAATATGGTGCGGACGCATTAAGATTTTCAGTACTTTCTGGAACAACAATGGGAAATGACATTAGATATATGCCAGAAAAACTAGAACAAGCCTCAAATTTTGCAAATAAAATTTGGAATGCTGCTAAATTCATAATAATGAATACACCAGACGAAGATAAAGTAAAAGAATTTTGTCACAAAGTATATAATCATGAAACAAAAACATATAACCCAGATTTATTAACAATAGAAGACAAATGGATACTAAACAAATTAGACAAATTAGTAGCAGACATCACAAGAAATATTGAAAATTATGATTTAGGAATTGCAATTGACAAGATTTATAACTTCATTTGGAATGAATTTTGTGATTGGTATATCGAAATGGTTAAAACAAGAATTTATAGTGAAAATGAAGAAACAAAGATTGCCGTAAGTGATATACTAAACCATGTATTTGGAACATCACTAAAATTATTACATCCATTTATGCCATTTGTAACATCAGAAATTTATGATAATTTGGTATGCTATGATGAAAAAGAATTAATGGTTTCAAAATGGCCAGAGACAAGTGATAAATCTGTTTTTGAAAAAGAAGAAGAAACTGTTGAAAAGTTAAAACAAATAATAGGTGAAATTAGAAACATAAGAGCAAACATGAACATACATCCATCAAAAAAATCAGAATTAATATTTGTAACAGAAAGATATGAAAAGGAAATTATAGAAGCAAAAGAATTTATATTAAAACTTGGATTTGGAAATGAAATAAAAGTACAAAAAGATAAAACAGGAATACCAGAAAATGCAATAGCGATATTACAAGAAGGAATAGAGCTATATATGCCGCTTGAAGATCTAATTGATATGGAAGAAGAAAAAAATAGACTTCAAAACGAAATTACAAAATTAGAAGCAGAAGTTCAAAGATGCGAAAAGATGCTATCTAATCCGGGATTTGTAAACAAAGCACCAGAAGCAAAAATAAACGAAGAAAAAGAAAAGCTAAATAAATATAAAGAAATGCTAAATTCTACACAAGAGAGATTAAGTAAGTTAAAATAAAAGAAAAATATATAATAAAGAAGCCATATTTCAATTTATGTGAGTGATATGGCTTCTTTATTTAAATATCAATAAGAAAAATCAGTATCTAACAAAATTTTTTTATATTATAAATATTTTTTTAATTTTTCAACGTTATTCTCTTGGAACTTAATAAATTCATCTAAAATATTTCGAACGGGTTCACTAGTAGTTGGATTCTGATTTTTTAATTTTACTCCTTCAATAATTCCCATATTTGTTCCCTTAATTAGCATTTCTGCAATATGAGAGTTACTTTTATCATTAAGAGTACTTACTTGAATGTCAACATATCCCATAATTTTCTGCATAGGAGGAAGTTCAGAAGGAAAGTCATTATAATTTTTTAGTTCTGCATTTACCTTATTTAAAATATCGTTGTATTTATCATACTGAAACAATAAATCATCTTTAAAATTTCCATCTCCTACTTTTTCTGCAATTGTAGATATTGAATCCATTCCCATTTTAATTCCCTTATTTACTTCATTTAGAATATATAGTTCATTATTCATTGGTTTAAGACCACCTTTCGTTCTTTATATTATTACAAAATTAGTATTAACAAAAAATTAATAAGTATGCAATTAATTAATTGTCGAAAACTTCTTAAAAATCGTCAAAACTTCTTATATTTTACTCTTGGAAAAAAATGTAAATAAATATATAATGGACAAGCAAAATAAAAAATCTAAATAGATAGGAGGAAATAATAATTGAAAACGAAATATATAGAAAATGAAAAAATACTAATTGTTGAAATAACGGAAGAAATTGATCATCATATAGCAGATAAAATAAGAAGGAGTGTTGATAATGAAATTACAAGATATATGCCGAGAAAAACTATATTTGATTTTAGTAGGGTTACTTTTATGGACAGTGCAGGGATAGGAATGATAATAGGAAGATACAAAATGATGAAAATGCTAGGTGGAAGTTTAGAAATAAAAAATGTTAATGATAGTGCAAAAAAAATATTAGAAATGAGTGGAATTATGAAAATAATTCAGGTTGCATAATAGGGAAGATAGATTAGGTGTTATAAATTTGCCAAAAAGGAACGTCCCTATATGACAAAAGGAGGAAAGATGAAGAGTATTTATGACAATGAGATGAAATTGGAATTTTTAAGTAAATCAAATAATGAGGCATTTGCCAGAATTACTGTGGCTGCATTTGTTTCACAGCTTGATCCAACTATTGAAGAGTTGGCAGATATAAAAACTGCTGTGTCAGAAGCAGTAACAAATTGTATTGTTCACGGGTATGAAGATAGCGAAGGAATTATTAAGATAACTGGAAGAATCTTTTCAAATGTTGTAGAAATCGAAATATCTGATACGGGTAAAGGAATAGAAAATGTTGAACTTGCCAGAAAACCATTGTATACAACAAAAGCAAATTTAGAAAGATCTGGAATGGGCTTTACAATAATGGAGAGTTTTATGGATGAAGTAGAAATCGAATCTGTTCTGGGACTTGGAACTAAGGTTAAAATGAAAAAAATGATAAATAAAATACCTATAAGTGATGATGAAGATGCATTAATTAGTTTAGGAGGCATATAAACAAGGTGATAAAGGAGAATATGTATGAAAAATATGATAACCAAACTAGTGATATTATAAAAGCTCAAACTGGGGATTCTGATGCACTAGAAAAGCTAATTGAAGACAATCAAGGATTATTATGGAGTATAGTAAAAAGGTTTAGCGGTAGAGGTTATGAGTTAGAGGATTTGTATCAAATTGCGAGTTTAGGTTTTATTAAATGCATAAAAAAATTTGATACTAATTTTGAGGTAAGACTATCCACATATGCAGTACCATACATATTAGGAGAAATAAAAAGATATATACAAGAAGATGGGCCAATAAAAGTAAGTAGATCATTAAAAGAGTTGAATTTAAAAATATCAGTTGTTCAAAAGGAACACTTAAGAAAAACTGGAAAAGACATGCAAATAGAAGAAATTTCGAAAGAACTTCGGGGTATCAAAGGAAGATATTGCTATGGCACTTGAAAGTAAAAATCCAGTTAGTTCAATATATGAAGCATCATTGAATAGCGATGATGAAGGAATAAATATTATAGAAAAACTGTCAACTGATATTGATGAACAAAATTTGATTACAAATAAAATAACAATATCACAACTAATTAATTGTTTAGATGAAAGAGAAAAACAGATAATTTTACTAAGATACTATAGAGGAAAAACTCAAACAGAAATAGCTAGTATACTAGGAATTAGCCAAGTTCAGGTATCAAGAATAGAAAAAAGAGTATTACAAAAAATGAAAAATGAATTAATGGAGGATTTGGTATTGAAATAATAAATAATAAATAATAAATAATAAATAATAAATTTAAAATTTTAATACAAGGTATGACTAGTTTTTATTATATAAGGAGTCACAATGAAAAAGATTATATTATATATATTTATATTAATATTGTTGTGCTTTGCTATTCCTATTATTTTTACGACAAAAAGATTTGAACAGGTAAATAATAGAAATATTGAAAACAAAGAAAAACAAAATATAGAAATTTCAGAATCTACATATGACTATAAAAATTATACAAATATAAAATTATTACATGTATCTAATAAAAAAGTAGAAAATATTAAATTAGATGAATATCTATACGGAGTAGTATCAGCTGAAATGCCAGCAAGTTTTGAAACAGAAGCTTTAAAAGCACAAGCAGTTGTTGCAAGGACTTATACATTATATAAAATGATAAATAATGCTGGAAAACATAAAGATGTTAATGCAAATATTTGTGATTCATCAACGTGTTGTCAAGCATGGATCTCAAAAGAAGATAGATTAAAAAAATGGAATGAAAAAGATAGAGATATGTATTGGAATAAAATAGTTAATGCTGTAAATACGACTCAAGGTAAAATTATTACATATGGAGGAAAACCAATTAATGCTTTTTTTCACGCAAATAGTGGAGGAGCAACCGAAGCTCCTGTAAATGTATGGGGTGGAACAGGGTATCCGTACCTTCAAACAGTTACTACATCTGGAGAAAATGCATATAGCGGATATAGTTCAAAGGTAACAGTTAGCAAGAAGGATTTCGAATCAAAAATTAAAGAAGAACATAGTAACTTTAAAATTAATTTTAATGACAAAGAATGTATTAAAATTAAAGAATATACAGATGGTAACAGAGTAAAAACTATTAAGATTGGAAATCTTGAATTGTCTGGAGTAGAGATAAGATCAATATTTTCATTGAGGTCAGCTAATTTCAAAGTAACAATACAAGATGATTCTATTATTTTTGAAGTTGTAGGATATGGACATGGAGTTGGAATGAGTCAAACTGGTGCAGATAGTTTAGCAAAAGAAGGGAAGAATTATGAAGAAATTATTAAACACTATTATACAGGTGTAAAAATTGAAGATATGTAAGATTAAATTGTATAATTTTCTCAAAAATGTAAATACTTATTATAAAGAAAAAGTCAAGGAGGAATATTTATGAGAAGAGAAAACAGAAGAAGAGCTGAAAGCTGGTTTGATTTTAAGAAAACATTATATATATCGGTAAGTATCTTAGCTATGGCTATTATAGGATTTGTAATTACTTTTTTTGTTTATGGCAATAAGCTAGAAGAAAATACAAAGCTAGCAAAAATAAATTCAGGGATAATTGGAAATTATATAGAAAATACAGAAACAACAAGTTCACAATTTGGAAAAACAGTTAATGAAGTTGTTAATGAAAATACTGTGAATGAAACAAAGTATGCTGTAAATACAAGTCAAGTAGAAAATAGAGTTACAGAAGAAAATTCAAATTCTAGTAAAAATACTAAAACCAATACTACTAGGGATAGTAAAGCAAACACCACAAATACAACGAAGACAGAGAAAAAAACAAAAGATCCTACATTTAAGAAACCTGTTACAGGTGAAATTATAAAAGAATTTGCAAAAGATAAATTAGTGTATTCAAATACATTAGGCGAATGGGTTACACATACTGGAATAGATATTAAAGCAAATAAAACGACAGTTGTAAAAGCATCTGCAGAAGGTGTGATAAAGTCAATAAAAAATGATCCTAGATATGGACTTACAGTAGTAATAGAGCATACAAATGGTTTTACTAGTGTTTATTCAAATTTGTTGACAGCTGAGTTTGTAGTAAAAGGGGAAAAGGTGAAACAAGGACAAAGCATAGGTACTGTTGGAAATACTGCAACATTTGAAATTTCAGATGAGCCTCATCTTCATTTCGAAATAACTAAAGATGGGACTAATTTGGACCCAGAACTATACCTAAAAAACTAGATTGACAAAAATTATAAGTAAATATATAATCAAAAACACATATTATTTAGATATTAATTGTATGAATAATATGTGTTTTATAATGAGAAAATGAAGGAGAAATAATGAAAAAAATTAAAAAGAAAGATATAGTATTATACCTTGTAATGCTTACATTTTGCATAATAGTGTGTGCACCACTTTTACAAATGCATATTGCTTCAGATACATATAATTTTATGGATTTGGGATATTTTCAATATCCATCGCAGTATTTCTTAAAAGATGCGAGGATTATATCAACACTATTTACATATTTAGCTGGAATATTAAATTTAGATTATCAAGTTTTTATTGTTGGTATGGAAGTATTAGCAGTAATAATTGCGTCTTTTTCAATTTATATATTATATAAAACTATTGGAAAAAAATTATCAGAAAACATATATAACATGAATCTGAAAAATAGTATAATTCTAATGGCAATTACTATTATAATTTTTAATTGTATGTCATTAGAGTATTTCTTGTATGCTGAGTGTGCAGTGATGTGCTTAAGTGTATTATTATCTATAATTGCTGCCAAAATTTTTATAGAAGAAAAAAACAAACATAAATATGTAAAAACATTATTGATATTAACACTTGCTACATTTTGCTATCAAGGAAGCATAAATATTTTTATCACATTAGTAACATTATTATTGATAATAGACAAAAGTAAAGCTAATATTAAGGAAAATATAAAACAATTTATAATAGCAGGAATAATTTTTGTTGTTAGCGAGATTGTAAATATTATATGTATGTATCTAATAAATAATTTTATGGGATCTGAGCAAGAAAGAGTTGCAGGTAATGTGATAATAAGAAACATTCTTTTATTTAATCCATTAATGAAATTTATTATAGAAAATGTGTTTATATTAAATTTTAACTTATGGCCATCAATGATAATACCAATATCTATCGGAATATCTATAATATTAATACTATGTAGCAAAAAGAAAATTAGAGGATTGATTGAATATATTTTTTTGATATTAGTAGCTGTGCTAGCAAGTATATTACCAGTATTTCTTATGAAGAGTCCAGGTATAGAACCAAGAATGGTTATGTCTGCAGGAAGCATTATTGGAATCTCAATTATTTATTTAAGTTATATATTTAATGATGAGAAGAGCAAGATTATGCAAGATATTATATTTGTAATTACAATGATATTTTTTATTTTTAACACGATAAATACCATACAAATATTTTCAGCTCATATAGCAACTAATAAGATAGATGCTAATATGGGAATTACAATAAAATACAAAATAGAAAAATATGAAAATGAAACAGGAAATAATGTAACAAAAGTTGCATATCGCAGAGACAGTATGCATAGAGATTTTCCATATGGATATAAGAAAAAATTATCTTCATTTACGCAGAGAGCGTTTGACAATTATTATTGTATAATAGAAGCATTAAACTATTATTGTAATAGAAAGTTCGAAAAGACAACTATGGATGAAAAAATATATAAAGATAATTTCTTGGGAAAAAATTGGAACACATATTCGGATGAACAAATTGTGTTTGAAGGAGATACAATGTATATTTGTACATATTAAATAAAAAAACTTCCAATATTTTATTGGAAGTTTTATTTTATATGATATAATAATATAAACCAAAATTTGGAGGAGCAAAGATGGATTGGACAAAAGAACAAAAACAAGCAATTGAAGAAAAAGGATCAAACATATTAGTAGCAGCTGCTGCTGGAAGTGGAAAAACAGCGGTATTAGTAGAAAGAATTATTAATAAAGTAGTTAATGAAAATATAGATATTGACAAAATGTTAATAGTTACATTTACAAATGCAGCAGCTGCAGAGATGAGAGAAAGAATATTAGATGCTATATATAAGAAACTTGAAGAAAAGCCAGAAGATAGTAATTTACAAAGGCAAATTACTTTGCTCAACAAGGCTAATATCTGTACCATACATTCATTTTGCTTAGATGTAATTAGAAATAATTTCTATGAAATTGATACTTCTGCTAATTTTAGAATTGGTGATACAGCTGAGGTAGAGTTGCTAAAAAATGAAGTTATTGAAGATTTATTTGAACAAAAATATATAGAACAAGATAAAGATTTTTTAAAATTAATAGATACATATACCGGATATAGAGGCGATGAACCATTAGTAGAATTAATATTAAATATATATAAATATATTCAAAGTAATCCGTTTCCAGAAAAATGGTTAGAAGAAAAAGTAGAAATGTTTAATATAGAGAATAATAAGGATTTTTCAGAAACGGTATGGGGAAAAATCTTATTAGAAGAAATTAAAGATACAATAACAGAATGTATTATGAAACTGAAGAAAATAAGAACTGACTTAAGTAAATACAACGAATTGGAAAAATATAAATTAGTAATTGACGATGATATAAATGGTTTAACATATATATATGATCATGCAAATTCATGGGATGAAACATATGTAACAATGCAACAAATGAACTGGAAAAAATGGCCAGTAGATAAAAAGATTACAATAGATTTAAAAAACGAGGCAAAAGAAATAAGAGATAAAATAAAAAAGCAATTTAGTGGAATAGAGATGAATACTAATTCTGAAGAATCTTTGCAAGATATAAATGAAATGTATGAAGTATTAAAAGATCTACAGAAGATAGTTCAAGAGTTTGGAAAGGCATTTTCTGATAAAAAGAAGGAAAAAAATATAATTGATTTTAGTGACATTGAGCATTTTGCATTGAAAATATTAATAAATGAAAAAGACGGATTAATAGAGGAATCTGAAGTTGCAAAAAGGTATAAAGAGAAATTTACAGAAATAGCAATAGATGAATACCAAGATAGTAATCTAGTTCAAGAATATATATTAAATAGTATTTCAAATAAAAACAATATATTTATGGTTGGTGACGTAAAACAAAGTATTTATAAATTTAGACAAGCACGACCAGAACTTTTTTTAGAGAAATATGCAAAATATAAATTGAAAGATGAACTAAAAGAAAACAAAAAAGATGGACAAAAAATAAAGCTATTCAAAAATTTTAGAAGTAGAAAAGAAGTACTTGATTTTACTAATTTGGTTTTTGAGAATATTATGAGTAAGGATCTTGGAGATGTCGAATATAATCAAGAGGAATATTTGAATTATGGAGCAAATTTCCCATGCTTAGAAGACGAGAATATTAATTTTGCAGGAAAAACAGAATTAAATATTATTAATTTAAAAGAAGATGAAATAGATATTTATAAAAAAGATGACAATATAAATAATGAAAACACTATGCAAGAAGAATCAGATGAAGAGGATCAAGAAAGAATAGAAAATAGTGTAATAGAAGCGAGATTTGTGACAAACAGAATAAAAGAATTATTAGATAGCAATTATATGGTATTTGACAAAAGAGAAGGATATAGAAAAATTACATATAAAGACATATGTGTTTTATTAAGAGCAACTTCTATAACAGCTCCAATATATGAAAAAGAGATATCAGATTTAAATTTACCAGTGTTTAGTGATACATCTAGTACGTATTTAGACTCTATGGAAGTACAAACTATTATGGCTTTATTAAAAGTTATAAACAATCCAATGCAGGACATTCCTCTTGTAACTGTGCTAAGATCTAATATAGGAAAATTTAATGATAATGAATTAATAGAAATTCGTTTAGCTGATAGAAGTAGTACTTTCTACGAGGCAATGTTAAAAGCAAGACTAATAGTAGAAGATAACTTAAAAAACAAAATTGAAAATTTATTAGAAAATTTAAAAAATTGGAAAGATGAAGAACAATATTTAGAGTTAGATGAACTTATATGGAAGATATATATGGATACAGGATTCTACCATTATGTAAGTCTATTAACCAATGGCAATCTAAGACAAGCAAACTTAAAGATGTTATTTGAAAAAGCTAAGCAATATGAAAAAGCTAGTTTTAAAGGCCTATTTAATTTCATTAATTTTATGGATAAAGTTAGACTTAGTAGTGGAGATGTAGGAGCAGCAAAACTAATAGGAGAGAATGATAATGTAATAAGAATTATGAGTATTCATAAAAGCAAAGGATTAGAATTCCCGGTTGTTTTTCTATGTGGAACAGGAAGAAAAATTAACATGCAAGATTTAAATAAACCGATATTATTACATCAAGATATTGGACTTGGACCTAAACTAATCAATTCAGAAAAAAGAGTTGAATATAATACACTTGCTAAAGAAGCAATAAAAGTTAGAAGTAGAAAAGAAACTATATCAGAAGAAATGAGAATTCTGTATGTAGCATTAACTCGTGCAAAGGAAAAACTTATAATAACAGGCCTTTCAAAGGATTTACAAAAAGATTTTAAAGAAAAAGAACAGTTATTAAGCATGTATAGCAAAGATAAAAACAGTTTTGATCAAGTGAAGAAAATAGATTATAAATTGTTGGAAAAGTATATTTCTTATTTAGATTGGCTTGAATTGGTATATTTATACAATAAAGATAAAATTGATGACATAGTTGAGCTAAAAGAGTATAAAAAAGATGATGTTTTGAAAATGAAAAATGATAAAATTGAAACAAAAGATATAGAAGAATTACTATTTGAATGTAACCCTAAAGAAGAAAAAAATAGATTAAAAGAAAAAATTATTAATAAACTGAACTGGAAATACGACTATATTGAATCATCAAAAATTCCAACAAAAACTTCAGTTACAAAATTAAAACAATCAGAAGAACAAAATACAATATCATTAACATACAATCCTAAATTCTTAGAAAAAACTCAAAGATTAACATCTGCACAAAAAGGAACAGTAATGCATTTATGCGTACAAAAACTAGATGAGAGTAAAGATTATACAAAAGTTGAAATAGAAGAGTTTGTTCAGAATCTATATAAAGAGAGTATTATTAGCGAATTAGAGCTAAAAAGCATAAATGTGCAGGTTTTATATGAATATACTCAATCTGAATTGTGGAAAGATTTAAAAAATGCAAAACGTATTTATAAGGAGCAACCATTTTATATTAATGTTTCTGCAAAAGAAATTTATGAAGAAGCGGATCAAGAAAAAATACTTGTACAAGGAATAATAGACTTATACTATATTAATAAAGATGATAAATTAATATTAGTTGATTATAAAACTGATTATATAAAAAGTGGTGATGAAAAGGAATTAGAATTAAAGTATAAAGTTCAGTTAGAGCTATACAAAAAAGCATTAGAGGAAGCATTGGAAAGAAAAGTTGATAAGGCAATTATTTATGCATTATCACAAAAAAGTTAAGAAGTATACCTTTTCTTAATAATTATGATAGGAAAAATAATATAAATTTACTTATTTAACTTTAGAAATTAATATGATATACTAAAATGAACAAAAGAAATAACTACACAAAAAGCAGGACTAGAATTAAAAAAATCGTGGGAAAATTAAAATATAAACTTATTATAAATTAAAATAGCAAGTGGAAAATAAATTGGAGGAGAAATGGGAGAATTTGTGCATTTACACATCCATAGTGAATTTAGTCTATTAGATGGAGCAAATAGAATAAAAGATTTACCTGTAAGAGCAAAAGAATTAGGCATGGATGCAATTGCAATAACAGACCATGGAGTTATGTTTGGAGCAATTGACTTTTATAAAGCATGTAAGGCAAATGGAGTAAAGCCAATAATTGGATGTGAAGTATATGTGGCACCAAGAAGCAGATTAGACAAAGATCCAAATATAGATAGTAAGTATAATCATTTGATACTAATTGCTAAAAATAATGAAGGATATAAAAATCTTTCTAAGTTGGTATCATTAAGCTTTGTTGACGGTTTCTATTATAAACCACGTATAGATAAAGAAATACTTGAAAAATATCATGAAAATTTAATATGTTGTAGTGCATGTCTGGCGGGAGAAGTAAATCAGGCTATTTTAAAAGGTGATATGCAAGAAGCTGAAAAGGTAGCTTTATGGTATAAAAATTTATTTGGGAAAGATTATTATTTAGAAGTACAAAATAATGGAATTAAAGAACAGGTTTTGGTAAATCAAAAATTAATAGAATTATCGAGAAAATTAGATATTCCTCTTGTTGCAACAAATGATGCGCATTATTTAAAAAGAGAAGATGCATACAATCATGAAGTATTATTGTGTATTCAAACTGGTAAAAGAATGACAGATGAAGATCGTATGCGTTTTGATACAGAGGAACTATACGTTAAATCACCACAAGAAATGAAAGAATATTTTGCAAATATTCCAGAAGCTATAGAAAACACTGTTAAAATAGCAGAAGAATGTAATGTGGAATTTGAATTTGGACATACAATACTTCCAAATTATGATGTGCCTGAAGAATTTGAAACGCATTATGATTATTTAAAAAAGCTAACAGATGATGGAATAACTAAAAGATATGGGGAAAATCCATCAAAAGAGATAGTAGATAGAAAAGATTATGAACTTAGTGTAATAAAGAAAATGGGATATGTTGATTACTTTTTAATAGTATGGGATTATATAAATTATGCTAAGTCAAATGGAATACCTGTAGGACCAGGACGTGGATCTGGGGCTGGGTCAATTGTTGCATATAGCATAGGGATAACAGATATTGATCCAATAAGATATAATTTACTATTTGAAAGATTTTTAAATCCAGAAAGAATAAGTATGCCTGATTTTGATGTTGACTTTTGCTATGAAAGACGTCAAGAGGTAATTGACTATGTAGGAAGAAAATATGGAACAGATCATGTTTCTCAGATTATTACATTTGGAACAATGTCTGCAAGAATGGTAATTAGAGATGTGGGTAGAGCTTTAGATTTGCCATATGCAGAAGCAGATCAACTTGCAAAAATGATACCTAATGAATTACATATTACAATAAAAAAAGCAATGGAACAAAATAAAGAACTATTAGAGAAATATGAATCAGATCAAGAAATCAAGAAATTGCTAGACATTGCTATGGCATTGGAAGGAATGCCAAGACAGGCTTCAACACATGCTTGTGGAATAGTTATAACCAAGGATCCAGTTGATACGTATGTTCCTCTATATGTAAGAGAAGGAATGATTTCAACTCAATATATCATGACTACATTAGAAGAATTAGGACTTTTAAAAATGGACTTCTTGGGGCTTAGAACTTTAACTGTTATACAAGATACAAAAGATTTAGTAAAGCAAAATAGAGGAATAGATGTTGAATTTGACAAAGACATGAATGATCCAAAGGTATATAAACAATGGCAAGAGGGTACATCTGTTGGAATTTTCCAATTTGAAAGTCAAGGAATGACAAATTTTATGAAGGAATTAAAACCAGATTGTTTAGAAGATATTATAGCAGGAGTTTCTCTATATAGACCTGGACCAATGGATCAGATTCCTAGATATATTGCAAATAAGAAGGATCCCGAACATGCAGTTTATACACATCCTAGCTTAAAACCAATTTTAAATGTTACATATGGATGTATGGTTTATCAAGAACAGGTTATGCAAATTGTAAGAGATTTAGCGGGTTATTCACTTGGTAGAGCAGACTTGGTAAGACGTGCTATGGGAAAGAAAAAACTTGATGTTATGGCAAAAGAACGTGAAATATTTATTCATGGACAAGAAGATGAATCAGGAAATATTATTGTTAATGGATGTGTAAGAAACGGGATTGATGAAAAATCTGCTAACACGATTTTTGATGAGATGGCAGAATTTGCAAAATATGCTTTTAATAAATCACATGCGGCAGCATATGCTGTACTTTCTTATCAAACAGCCTACTTAAAAACATATTATCCTGCAGAATTTATGGCAGCAATGCTAAATAGTTTTTTAGGAAATTTAGATAAAATACCATCATATATTGATGAATGTAAAAGATTACATATTGAAATATTAAAGCCAGATATAAACAAAAGTTATACTAGATTTACAGTAGATGATGGAAAGATTCGTTTTGGCTTAGGAAGTATAAAAAATGTTGGAACATCAGCAGTAGATGAGATAGTTGCAGAAAGAAATAAAAATGGAGAATATAAAGATTTTGGAGATTTCTGTGAAAGAATTGCTGATGCGTCTGTAAATAAAAAATGTGTAGAAAGTTTAATAAAAGCAGGTGCATTTGATTCATTTGAACAAACGAGAAGCACATTAATGGAATCTTTTGAAACAATTATAGATAGTATTTCTGATAATTCTAAAAAGAGCTTTGAGGGACAAGTTACGATGTTTGACTTAGAGGGAATCTCATCAAATAATAAAGACAAAGATCAAAATATACAGGAATTAAAATACACATACAAAATTGTACCAGAATATTCGGACAAAGAATTACTATCAATGGAAAAAGAAATGCTTGGGTTATATATTTCAGGACACCCATTGGAAAAATTAAGAAAACAAATTGAAATGCAGACAAATATAAATACTTATCAAATGAGACAGATACAAAATGAAGATTTAAGCAGTGACGAATCACGTTTACAGATGTTAGATGGAAGTGCGCAACTTACAAATAACAGTCATTTACAAGATGGAAAAGCTGTTAAATATGCAGGAATCATTACAAGTGTAAAAAAGAAATATACAAAAAGCAATAAAATTATGGCGTTTGTAACCGTTGAGGATCTATATGGACCTACTGAAGTTATAGTATTTGAGAGCTGTTATCAAAATTGTTCAAATATTCTAATTGTAGATAATATTATATTGGTAGAAGGCAGATTAAGTATTAGAGAAGATGAAGACACAAAAATAGTTGCAAGAGAAATTAAAGAATTTGGAATTCAAAAAAAGAAAATATTATCGTTAGATATTACAGAATTAGATGATGATAAAAAAGAAAAACTAAGAGGAGCAATTAGGTTTTTTACAGGAGAAATGAATAATATTCAACTTCAAATCATAAACGGAGAAAGAAAAGATATGGCTGGAGGAATATATTTAACTGATGTGATACTATCTGAATTTAAAGATCTAATTGGAAATGACAGAGTAAAAATAGATGAAATATAATTGCCAAAGGGGACGGTCTTAAATGGCAAATTGTCAAAAAGGCCCGTCCCTTTTGAAAATTTGACGCAAGAGTATGGGGAGGTAGATGTATGCCATATATAAAATTTGAAAATGTTGTAAAAGAATATAAAATGGGAGAAGTAAGTATTAAAGCATTAGATAATACGAACTTTGAAATTGAAAAAGGGGAACTTGTTGTTATTGTTGGACCAAGTGGAGCTGGTAAAACTACCGCATTAAATATATTGGGAGGAATGGACAGTGCTACTTCAGGTACAGTTTTAATTGATGAAAAAGATATAAGTAACTTTAAACCTAAGCAATTAATTAAATACCGTAGAGAAGACATAGGATTTGTATTTCAGTTTTATAATTTAGTACAAAATCTAACAGCAGTTGAAAATGTTGAACTTGCAACTCAAATATGTAAAAGACCATTAGATCCTAAAACTATTTTAAAAAAAGTTGGATTACAAGATAGAATGAATAATTTTCCATCTCAATTATCTGGAGGAGAGCAACAAAGAGTTGCAATAGCAAGAGCAATTGCTAAAAATCCAAAATTGCTTTTATGTGATGAACCAACAGGTGCTTTAGATTATAAAACAGGAAAGCAAATTTTACAGTTATTGCAAGACACGTGCAGAAAAGAAAAGATGACAGTTATCATAATTACACATAATTCAGCATTAACACCAATGGCTGATAGAGTTATACACTTTAAAAATGGTACTGCATTTGATATACAAAAAAATGATAATCCAACACCTATAGAAGAAATTGAGTGGTAAATACCATTAATAATTGGATAAAACAAAAACATTAAAGGGAGTAATAAAATTGAAAAATGTTTTATTAAAAGATTCTGTAAAAGAAATAAAAAATACATTTAAAAGATTTTTATCAATATTGTTAGTAGTGCTTCTAGGAGTGGGATTCTTTGCTGGAATTAAAGCTACAAGCCCAGATATGAAGAAAACAATAGATAAGTATTTTGATGAACAAAATGTAATGGATATACAAGTTATTTCTACATTAGGACTAACAGAAGACGATTTAAAAACGCTACAGAATATAGATGGTGTAGAAAAAGTAAGTGCAAGTTATTATCAGGATGCTATTGTACAAGTTCAAGATTCTGAATATGTAATGCGAATGGAAAGCATTGCAGATGATATGAATATGCTTGTGCTTGTAGAAGGAAGTTTGCCTCAAGAAACAGATGAATGTGTAGTTGAAGAAGGATTTTTAAAATCTTCAGGATATAAAATAGGAGATAATATAAATCTTAAATTAGACAAAATAAAAGATGACGATGGAAATGAAAAGGATGCTATAAAACAAACAAATTTAAAGATTGTTGGAACAGTTAAGTCACCGCTATACATTTCAAGAGAAAGAGGAAGTAGTAAATTAGGTTCTGGAAAAATAAATTATTATATGTATGTAAACAAAGCCTTAATTAATTCAGAATACTATGTAGCGGCATATATACAAGTAAATGGAGCAAAAGAATTAAAATGCTACGATGATGATTATGATAGTATAATAGACAATGTGAAAGATAGAATAGAATTAATAGAAGAAGAAAGAAAACAAGCTAGATATAACGAAATATATAATAATGCAAATAAAAAAATACAAAATGCAGAAAAAACTCTAAAAAATGAAAAAAATAAGGCTGAAAAAGAAATAAATGATGCTAAAAATAAAATTTCAAGTGCTAAAACAGAAATAAGAAACTCGAAGGCAGAACTTGAAAAAAATAAAAGAAGTGCAAATACAGAATTTACAAATGCACAAAACAAAATAAACGAAGCACAAAAACAATTAACATCACAATTAAATAAATTTAATAACTCTAAAAAAGATGCTGAAAAACAAATCGCAGAAAATAAACAGAAATTAGAAATATTAAAAAATATGGAAAGCAAAGATGAAACTGTAACCGCAACTATAAAGGCATTAGAAAATGGGATAGAAAAAGCCGAAACAGAATTAAAGGAAAATGAAACAAAACTTAATGAGGCACAAAAAGAAATAAATAAAAATCAAGAAACGTTAAATAAACAAAAGAAATCTACAAATGAAAAATTTACATTGGCTGAAGATAGAATAAAAAACGCAGAAAATGAGGTAAGTAATAACGAAGCAAAACTTGCAAAAGCTGAAAAAGAAGCAAAAGAAAAAATACAAGATGCTGAAGAAAAGTTGGAAGATGCAAAACTAAAATTAAAAGATATAAAAAAGCCAGAATGGCATATTTTAGATAGAAATCAAAATAATGGTTATGTAAGTTACATGCAAGATACAGATAGGATTGCAAATATAGCAACCGTCTTTCCAGTTATATTTTTTTTAGTTGCAGCTTTAATAAGTTTAACTTCAATGAGTAGAATGGTTGAAGAACAACGCGTTCAAATAGGTACACTTAAAGCATTAGGATATACAAAAATAAAAATTGCTAGTAAATATATTATTTATGCGCTACTAGCAACAGTAATAGGATCTGTAATTGGGTTAGCAATAGGATTTAATGTTTTACCTAAAATAATAACAGATATGTACGCAATGATGTATATACTGCCAGAAGTTACGTTAGAATTTAATTTGAAATATACAGTTATTAGTATAGTATTAGCTATGCTTTGTACAGTTGGAGCAACTATCTATTCTTGTGCGAAGGAGCTAAAAAGCACACCAGCAAATTTAATGAGACCAAAAGCTCCAAAACCTGGTAAAAGGGTATTTTTGGAAAATATAAATTGGATCTGGTCAAAACTAAAATTTACACAAAAAGTAACTGCTAGAAATATATTTAGGTATAAAAAAAGATTTTTAATGACAGTTATAGGGGTAATGGGGAGTACTGCTTTAATATTAGCTGGATTCGGGATAAGGGATTCAATATCAAAAATGATACCGGCACAATATGGAAAGATATTTAAATATAATATACAAATTTCTTTGAAAGATAATATTAGTAAAAAGCAGATACAAGAAGAAACAGAAAAAATAAAACAAATGAATGAAATTGAAAGCATTATAAAAGTTAATATCCAATCTGTTGAAATAACAAGTATAGAAAATACACAAAATATACAACTAATTGTTCCAGAAAACACAGAAGAGCTAGATAAATTTATTTCCTTACAATCTAGAGTAAAAAAAGATGAGAAATATAAGTTAGGTAATACAGGAGTTATTATAACAGAAAAATTATCTAAAGTACTTAATTTAAAAGAAGGAGATACAATAAAAATAAAAAACTCTGATAATATTGAAGTCGAAACAAAAATTAGTTACATTACAGAGAATTATTTAATGCACTATATATATATGTCTCCAGAATTATATAATAAATTGTATAGTGAAGATTTTAGTGCTAATACAGTATTTGCGAATACAAAAGAAGGAACAGATGAGGCACAGCTTGGATCTAATATATTAGAAAGTAAAAATGTTACAGGCGTATTATTTACTTCAAGTACAGAAAATATATTTGCAGAAGTAATGGACAATATGAATTTTGTAGTGTGGATTTTAATTATATCAGCTGGTCTTCTTGCATTTGTTGTGCTATACAATTTGGCAAATACCAATATAAGTGAAAGAATAAGGGAATTAGCAACAATAAAAGTATTAGGATTTTATGATAGAGAAGTGTATGAATATATATCAAAAGAAAGTAACATATTAACAGCTATAGGAATTGTACTTGGGCTATTTGCAGGATATTTTTTGGCGATGTTTATTATTAAAACCTGTGAACTAGATATTTTAATGTTTAATAAAGAGATAAATATAATTAGTTTGGTTTATTCTGCCGTAATTACAATACTCTTTACAATTATTGTAAATGCTGCTACATATTTTTCTTTGAAAAAAATTAACATGATTGAGTCATTGAAAAGCATAGAATAATAGTTAAGACAAGAAAATAAAAATAAAACATAAAAAAACTATTTACAATATATGGTAACTGTGCTATAATATATACATACCATAAAGGTAGATAAAAAAATTTTAGGAGGTAATTCCAATGCAGATAATCAGCATGGAACAGACAAAAAAGGAAGAAGGAGGAGCAATCCTCGGAGTGGCAAAGGAAGAATCAGGTCAGGTAATTGACTTCAGGCTTGAAGATGGAGCACTTTCCACTTCATCAAAGGAAGTAGGAACAGTTGTATGTCTTATTGAGAGGCTGTTGATGGGTACATGCAACTCCGTTGTATTCAACGGAGTTACATACTACAGGCTGACCGATGTCAGAGCCTTGATGGCACTGACAGCCTAAAAATAAAAGTTCTCAGTTAATTTACTGAGAACTTTTTCTGTGTAAAAATATATATGTTGGGTTGACAAACATATGCATTTATGATAAAATTATTAACCGTAAGCCGCCTGAGTCGGGTAACTAAATGCTAGATATATTCTGGCTACCTAGTATTTTATGCTTAGCGAGTATACATATAAGAGGAGGTGTACATATAATGTACGCAATAATTGAAAGTTGTGGAAGACAATACAAAGTATCAGAGGGAGATGTAGTATTCTTTGAAAAATTAGATGCAGAAGAAGGAAAAAAAGTTACATTTGATAACGTTGTTCTTGTATCTAACGATAAAAAAGTTGAAGTTGGATCTCCATATGTTAAAGGTGTAAAGGTTGAAGGAAAAGTAGTTGCACACGGAAAACATAAAAAAATAGTTGTATATAAATACAAAGCTAAAAAGAACTACAGAAGAACACAAGGACATAGACAACCATACACAAAAGTAGAAATTACAAAAATAAAAACAGCTACAGAAAAGGCAGAAGTAAAAGAAACAGCAGAAAAGAAAACTGCTACAAAAACAACTGCAAAAAAAGCAACTGTTAAAGAATAATAAAGAGAATATATAAAATATTTTGACAGACGAAAGGAGTGAGATAAATGGCTCATAAGAAAGGTCAAGGTAGTGTAAAGAACGGTAGAGACAGTGAGTCTAAACGTTTAGGACTTAAAAGAGCAGATGGACAAATTGTTCCAGCTGGAAATATTCTAGTAAGACAAAGAGGAACAAAATTCCATCCAGGAACAAATGTAGGAATCGGAAGCGATGATACATTATATGCAAAAGTAACTGGAAAAGTTAAGTTTGAGAGATTAGGAAGAGATAAAAAACAAGTTAGTGTTTATCCAGTAGAGGAAGTTTCTACAAATAAATAATAATATAAAACCAAACTATTAAAATTAAAACATAGTTTGGTTTTTATTTTTTTATCTATTTATATTAAAAGTTTAATTATCTTATAACTTCTATAGTAAGTCTTCCATTTTATATAAACCATTTCTTTTACCTACTATAAATCTAGCTGCACGAATTGCACCTTCAGCGTAAACATTACGAGAATAAGCAGTATGAGTAATTTCTATTGATTCGTTTTCTCCTAAATAAAGCACACTATGCTCTCCAACTATATTTCCACCCCTAATGGAAGAAAAACCAATTTCATGAGGATCTCTTGGTTCTTTTTTCATGTTTCTATCTAGGTTATAGTGATATTTATTTTTGCATCCAATATTTATTGCTTCTGCAAGCATAAAAGCAGTTCCACTTGGAGCATCTTTCTTTTTATTATGGTGTTTTTCAATAATTTCAATATCCATATTAGAAAGAAGAGGTGAAATATTAGATAATATCTTACATAGAAGATTAATTGTATAGGACATATTAGATGCTTTAAAGATTGGTATTGCTTCGGAATATTCTGAAATTTTTTTAATATCTCCATCACAAAAACCAGTAGTAGCAATTACAATAGGTACTAGATGACATACTGCATAGTCGAGAGCAATAAAAGCAGCCTCTGTAGTTGAAAAATCAATAATTACATCTGGCTTGGATTGACTCTGAGCGAGTATATTAAATGATAAGTCTGTATCTTTATCAATTCCATATTTAACAAACATGTCGGGTTCTTGTTGAATGCTACTATATAAAACTTTCCCCATATTTCCATTACATCCATTAATTAAAACATTGATCATAAAATATCACCTATAATATGTAAAAATAGAGATATGTATATAACATATCTCTATAAAAATATATTCTTTATTTTATTAAACTATTCTAAATATAATTAAACTTAAAAATATATATGCATATTTGTAAACTCTGTTTTTCTTTAATTTAGATTGTAAATATAAATATGTTTCGCGAAGTGCACTGTATTTATCCATTAATGTAACAATATATGATTCTTTATATTTAGGTGGACATATGGTTACAGGCCACATGTGTTTTAAAATAATATCTATTTCTTTTTTATTTAAAGAAAAATTTTCTAAAGAATTTTTAAGAGCAATTTTTGGATGTACAAAAGCGTGCAATCCAGGTAACTCAACATCTCTATAATTTTTTCTCCAATCATATAAAAATAGATCATGAAGCATTGCGGCACGAGCGGTAGAACAATAATCTAAATTAAGCTTTTTGGCAATTATATAACTATAATAAGCAACATGTAAACAATGTGTATAACAAGAAGTATTGCAATGTTGTCTATAATTTTTCATTTTTTGAACAGTTTCATTAGATATAATATCATTTATTATATTGAAAAATTCTGTTTTATCATCTGTGTTGCTGTCTAAATCTGATATTATAATACTTTCTCTTTTGGGAGATGTTAATAATTTCATTGAATATAACCCCTTTGAATTTAATATATCTCTATTATATCATTATTTTATAATAGAGTGAAGAAATTTGCAAGAAATAGGAAAATAAATTCCGCTAGTAATCAAATTTTTTAATGGAAGTGATAACTTTTTGTTTTCCGGAATCAGAAAGCTCTATTAAAGGTAAACGGGGATTACCACATTTGAAACCTATATAATTCATGGCATATTTTATAGGAATAGGATTTACTTCACAAAATAGAGAACTAATTAAGTCAACTGAGTGTAGTTGCATGTCTAATGCTTTTCTTGTATTTCCATTTAAATATTCATTAACCATATTATGAACAAATTTAGGATATAAGTTTGACAATACAGAAATACAACCTAAACCTCCTAATGAAAGAATTGGGATAATTGAATCATCATTTCCTGAATATATTGCTAAATTATCTTTACATAAAGAAGTAATTTTAGCTGCTTGAGATATATTGCCACTAGCTTCCTTAATAGCAACAATATTGTCTATTTTAGATAATTCAAAGCAAGTAAAAGGGTCTATATTTATTCCTGTTCGGCTAGGAACATTGTATAAAATAATAGGTAAGTTTGTGTTTTGAGCAACTTCCATGTAATGAGTAATTAATCCTTCCTGAGTTGTTTTATTATAATATGGAGATACAAGTAGCAAGGCACTTACGCCTACACTTTCAGCATATTTAGATAGTTCTATAACATTTTTTGTATTATTGCCACCAGTACCTGCTATAATAGGAATTCTTTTTCTTGCAATTTGAACAGCAAACTTTATTACCTCCTTCTTTTCTTCTGTACTCATTGTCGCTGATTCACCTGTTGTACCACATATAACTAAACTATCAACTCCTTCAAAAATTTGAAACTCAATAAGTTTTCTAAGTTCTTCAAAATCTATATTTCCATCATCAGTAAAAGGTGTTACCAAAGCCGTAGCACAGCCTTTGAAAATTATATCTTTCATTTAATACCTCCTTTATAGATTATATGAGAAGTAGGGTAAAAAATTTCAGGTATAAAAGTAAAATAGTAATAAATATTAACAGCTATTGAACCTAGGAGAGTTTCATGGTAAAATATGGATAGTAAAGAGGGGGTATTATGTTAGAATTACAAAAAATATCATTTTCAAGAGAAAATAAACAAATATTAAAAAATATAAATCTAGTAATAGATAATAATAAATTAATTGCAGTTACGGGACCAAATGGATCGGGGAAGTCTACACTTGCTAAGATTATTATGGGAATGGTTAAACCTGATTCAGGAAAAATATTATTTGATGGAAAAGACATTACTGATATGGATGTAACTCAAAGGGCAAGAGAAGGAATTGGATTTGCTTTTCAACAACCTGTAAAATTTAAGGGACTTACAGTAAAAGATTTGATTGAAATTGCAGCAGGAAATCACATTAAAGTATGTGAGGCTTGTGATGTACTATCAGATGTGGGGTTATGTGCACAAGAATATTTGAATAGAGAAGTTAATTCTGAATTATCAGGAGGAGAATTAAAAAGAATAGAAATTGCAATGCTTGCGGCAAAAAAATCAAAATTAACTATTTTTGATGAACCAGAAGCGGGAATAGACTTATGGAGCTTTAACAATTTAATTGGGGTATTTGAAAAAATGCATGAAGAAATACAAGGATCGATTGTGATCATTTCTCATCAAGAAAGAATTTTAAATATTGCAGATGAAATTGTATTACTTTCAAATGGTCAAATAGAAGAAGTTGGAGATGGCAAAAAAATATTGCCAAAGCTTTTGAATAAAACAAAACTTTGTCATAAGCTAAATAAAACGGAAAATTGTGAATAAGAAAGGGCAAATAATGGATAAAATAGAAAAAGATTTATTGAAAACGATTGCGGATATAGAACAAGTGCCAATGGGAGCATATAATATAAGAGAAAATGGAAAAGGAGTTGCAAGAAATACTACAGTAAACATTGATATTGTAACTAAAACGGATAAGCCAGGAATTGATATAATTGTAAAACCAAATACAAAAAATGAAAGCGTTCATATACCAGTAATCTTAACACAGGGTGGGTTTAATGATGTGGTATATAATGATTTTTATATTGGAGAAAATGCAGATGTAGTAATTGTAGCAGGTTGTGGTATACATAATAGCTCTTGTGAAACGTCTCAACATGATGGAATACATACATTTCATTTAAGTAAAGGATCAAAAGTAAAATATATAGAAAAGCATTATGGAGAAGGAAGTGGAACAGGAGACAGAATATTAAATCCTCAAACAGTAGTCAATTTAGATGAAGGCTCATACATGGAAATGGAAACTGTTCAAATAGAGGGAGTTTCTTCAACTGTAAGAGAAACAAATGCAAACTTATCAAAGAATACAACGCTAGTAATATCTGAGAGAATCATGACATCAGGAGAACAAACTGCAAAAACTATATTTAATGTTAGTTTAAATGGAAAAGACTCAAGCGTTCATGTGGCATCGAGATCAATCGCTAAGAATAATTCTAAGCAAGAATTTATCTCTAATGTTCTTGGAAATGAAAAATGCTTTGGCCATGTTGAGTGTGACGCTATTATAATGGACAAAGCAAAGGTTATATCTACACCAAAAATCGTTGCAAATCATATTGAAGCGAGCTTAGTTCATGAAGCTGCAATAGGAAAAATTGCAGGTGAACAGTTAATAAAGTTAATGACTCTAGGACTTACAGAAAAAGAAGCTGAGGAACAAATTATAAGCGGATTTTTAAAATAAAATAAACATGAATTATAAGTGAATAGAAAAATATCCAATATTTCTCTATTCACTTTATTGTTTGGGCTAATATAGCTTTAAAATATAAACTTGTTTATATATGATACTATTAAAAAGTTAATAAATATTTTTAAAATTAATGATTTTTTCAACAATTTGAATAGCATTTGTAGCTGCACCTTTACGTATATTATCAGATACTACCCAAAGGTTTACACCGTAAGGGACACTAAAATCTCTACGAATTCTGCCAACAAAAACTTCATCATTTCCACAAGAATAGTTGGCTAATGGATAAATATTACTAGAAGAATCGTCTTGAACGACAACACCTGGGGCATATTTTAAACAAGAGACTAATTCATCCAAATTAAAATCTTTTTCTAATTCTACATTAATAGATTCACTGTGAGAGTTAAATACAGGGACTCTAACAGCAGTAGCTGTGATTTTTAAATCAGGCTTGTTTAATATCTTTCTTGTTTCATTTATCATTTTTTCTTCCTCTTTTGTATATCCATTTTCTAAAAAAACATCAATATGTGGTAAACAATTTGAAAAAATAGGGTGAGGAAATTTTTCAAGAGAATAATTTGTAGTATCACTAGAAAGATTATCTATAACATTATATTTATGATTGGAAGACATTGAATTTATATGATTTTCAATTCCATTTTCTAGGTCAACTACGCCGTTTCTACCGGCGCCAGAAACAGCTTGATAAGTTGAATACACAATCCTCTTTATTTTATATTTATCATCTAAAGGCTTCAAAGCCACAACAGCTTGTATAGTTGAACAATTAGGGTTAGCTATAATTCCTTTGTTATTTTTTATTTCTTCAGGATTTACTTCAGGTACTATTAATGGGACATTTTCATCCATTCTAAAAGCACTACTATTATCTACAACTATACATCCTTTTGAAGCGGCAATTGGAGCATATTTTTTTGAAGTATCACTACCTGCAGAAAAAATAGCAAAATCAAATCCTTCATCAAAGGAATTTTCAGTAAGCTCTTTTACAATGTAATCATTATTTAAAAAAGTAATTGAAGTTCCAGCAGATCTTTTGGAAGAGAAAAGAACATATTCAGAAATTGGTAAATTCTTTTGCTCCAAAACTTTTAAAACGGTTCTACCAACTAATCCTGTAGCACCAACTATTGCTAATTTATATTTTTTCGTGTAAATCATCTCCTTTATAAATTATATTTTTTTAAGATTAATATATGAGAAAAAAATAAAATAGTGAAAAAATATAAGTATTTTTTATTACAATCTTAAATAAATTAGAAAATAAAAAAATGTATTGAAATAGTTAAGAAATTATGATAATATATAAAACGTGAATATATAAAGCCTTTGATAAAGCAAAGTAGATTTAAGCTTAATATGCAAGAGAATATAGGTCTTGGCTGTGAACCTATTCATATTAATTAAATTGAAATTTCACTTTTTAGGTCTTTTGTTAAAATAAATTATATACAATAGTATGAATGTAATTTAAAGTAGATGAAAGCGGGAAGAGCCCGTTATAGCAAATAAGGTTAGTTTCAAGTAGATAAATCTTCTACAATAAAGTAGAAATTAATAAATTTAGGTGGTACCACGAGTGAATAAAGTCAATCGTCCTATAAAAATAGGATGTGATTGGCTTTTTTATTTTATAAAAAGGAATGTCCCTAATATGACATTATGGCATATTAAAGAACGTCCCTAAAATGCCACAAGGAGGTAAAGATGAAAGAAGAGATTGAGAACATAAGAAATAATGCAGTGAAGGAAATTGAAATTGCAAGTGATGCAAAAGAGTTAGAGTTACTACGAGTTAAATATTTAGGAAAGAAAGGAGAACTTACGGCTATATTAAGAGGTATGGGCAGTTTGTCTCCAGAAGAAAGACCAATTGTAGGAGGACTTGTAAATGTTGTAAAAGCAGAATTAGAAGAGATGATTGGTAAAAAAGAGATTGATTTTGAAAAAGCTGAATTAAAAAGAAAATTAGAAGAAGAGAAAATAGATATTACACTTCCAAGTACTAAAATAAAACGAGGAAGTAAACATCCACTTAATAGAATTATAGAAGAAGTAGAAGATCTATTTGTTTCTATGGGGTATGATGTTGTTACAGGACCAGAGCTTGAAACTGATGAATATTGTTTTGAAAGATTAAATCTTCCAAAAGGACATCCAGCAAGAGACATGCAAGATAGCTTTTATATAACATCAGAATATTTGCTTAGAACACAGACATCAGCAGTTCAAGCTAGAACAATGATGGCAAATGAAGAAAAAACACCAATAAGAATTATATGTCCTGGTAAAACATACAGAAGAGATGACGATGCTACACATTCACACCAATTTAGTCAAGTAGAAGGGTTAGTTATTGATAAAAATATTTCACTTGCAGATTTAAAAGGTACACTTGAAGTATTTGTTAAAAAGATGCTTGGAGAAAATCTAGAATTACGTTTTAGACCAAGTTATTTTCCTTTTACAGAACCATCTTATGAAGTAGATGTAAGCTGTTTTAAATGTGGTGGGAAAGGATGTAATTTATGCAAACAAACAGGATGGATTGAAGTATTAGGATCAGGAATTGTACATCCAAATGTATTAAAAATGAACGGATATGATCCTGAAGTGTATAGTGGTTTTGCATTTGGAACAGGTCTTGATAGACTTGCAATGTTCAAATATGGAATTACAGATATTCGCTTACTTTACCAAAATGATGTAAGATTTTTGGAACAATTTGATAGAATTGATAGATAATTAGTTGGTTGCCAATATTGCCAAAGGGGACGGGGTATTTTGGCAACTAAACAAAAAAATAGAAAAGTTGCCAAAATACCCCGTCCCCTTTGGCACTTATCAATAATTTAAAAAAACAATTGCATTTTAGAATAACATATGATAAAATAAATAACGTTATTAAAGACGTGAGAAAGAGGGATTTTATTATGGTAGAAATTATAAGAAACATATTATTAGTAATATATGCTATTGTTTGTATTGCTTTAATTATATTAGCTACAGTACAAACTAAAGATGCAAACGGTGCATCTGGAACGATCACAGGTTCTTCAAGCAATAATTTTTATGAGCAAAATAAAGGAAGAACAAAGGAAGGAAAATTAAAAAGATATACAATAATATGTGGAGTAATATTTGTTATATTGGCAGTAGTTATTTCAATATTATTTGTAATGTAATTATTAGTAAAGATATTGTGAGGCATATAGTTAATATAATATATGCCTCATTTTTGTAGATAATAAGAGTATTAAAAGGAGAAAAATGAAAGAAAGATATTATTCAAAAGCAATGAAAAACAGAAAAGAGAAAAAAAGTTTAAAAAATAATAAAAAAGAAAAAGGAGAAGCTATTAATCTAATTAAATATCAAAAAGAAGGCTTTAAAATAGAAAATGATAATTTAGTAGGAGTTTTTAAGAATAGTAGAAATTTTGGTTTTGTAATTCCTGATGATAAAAAAGTAATTGGTACAGATATATTTATTTCTAAAAAGGATTTTGGAAAAGCAAAAAACAATCAAAAAGTTGTTGTACAAATTACAAAATTACCTAAAGAGGGAAGAAAAGCAGAAGGAAAAATCATAGAAGTTCTAGGAAGTGTAAATCAGGCCGGAATTGATATGATGTCATTAATAAGAGAATACGATTTGCCATATGAATTTCCGGAAGCTGTTTTAAATGAAGCAAAAAGCATAAATCAAAAAGTAGATAAAACTAAAATAAATGGAAGACTAGATCTAAGAGATGAGGAAATTTTTACAATAGATGGAGAAGATGCAAAAGATTTAGATGATGCAGTAAATGTTAGGAAAACGAATAGTGGAACATATATGTTGGGAGTACATATTGCTGATGTTAGTAATTATGTTAAAGAAGATAGTTTCCTAGATAGGGAAGCTATCATTAGAGGTACAAGCGTATATATGCTAGATAGAGTAATACCAATGTTACCAGTTGAATTATCTAATGGTATTTGTAGCTTAAATGAGGGAGAAGATCGATTAGCACTTTCTGTAATAATGGAAATCGATAAAAATGGACAAGTTATTTCTTCAGATATAAAGAAAAGCGTTATAAGAGTTACTAAAAGAATGAGCTATAAAGCTGTACAAACTGTTTTAGATAATTTTGATAAAGATGAAAAAGATATAGTAGACGATGAGATGGCAGAGACGCTAAGAAAATATAAAGAATATCAAGAACATTTTAAAATGATGGAAGAATTAGCACACATATTGAAGGCTAGAAGAGAAAAAGCAGGTAGCCTAAACCTAGATATACCAGAAACAAAAGTGATATTAGATAAAAATGGTTATGCAGTAGATATTACAAAATATGAATTAATTTTTGCAAATGAAATTATAGAACAATTCATGTTAACAGCAAATGAAACTGTTGCTGAAAAGTTCTTCTGGCTTGAAGCTCCATTTATATACAGAGTTCATGAAGAACCAGATCTAGAAAAAGTAAGTGAACTTAATAAATTTTTATTTAATTTTGGATATAAAGTTAAATGTAATAAGGAAAGTGTACATTCAACTGCTTTTGAAGAGGTGTTGGAAAAAGTAAAAGGAACTCCAGAAGAGAGAATAGTATCTAACCTAGTACTTAGAACTTTAAAAGTGGCTAGATATGATGCAGAAAATTTAGGACATTTTGGAATTGCAAGTAAATATTATTGCCATTTTACTTCTCCAATAAGAAGATATCCAGATTTATTTATTCATAGAATCATTTCAAAATATCTTGAAGAAGGATATAATATATCAGAAGAAGATATACAAAAGTATAAAGGACAGGCAGAAAAATATGCAAAACAATCATCAGATAGAGAAAAAATAGCACAAAAAGTAGAGCGTGATAGTGTTGATATTAAAATGGCTGAATATATGCAAGATAAAATTGGAAACGAATATAATGGAATAGTGTCTAGTATTACATCATTTGGAATGTTTGTTGAATTAGAAAATACAGTAGAAGGACTTATACGATTTGATGATTTAGGAGACGAATATTTTATCTATGATGAAGACAGAAAAACGTTATTAGGGGAACAAACAAAAACAATATATAAAATAGGCGACAAAATAAAAGTACAAGTAACAAGAGCTGATAAACAAACAAGGCAAATTGATTTTAAAAAAGTGCAAGAAGAAGTAATAGAAGAAACTATAGAAGAAGGACAAGGAGATAACAAAGAAGATTAAAATTAAAAACAAGTGATTATTTTTTTAAAAGATAATCACTTGTTTTAAAAAAACTACATATAAGCTTATTTTCCACTTAATAAAAGAGCAGATTGAACGTTGGTGTCAATATTTACGTCAAAAAACGAATTTTTATAATTTTCTAACCAATTATAATTTTCAAAGTCATTTGTAGTGCTAAAAAGTTTAAGAGCATATTTGCCAAACTGATTAATATCAGACTCAAATTCTTTTGAGGTTTTATATAAATAATCGGAAACAAGATTTGATAGATACTGATTAGCAGAATTAGATATATCATTTAGTCTAAGCTCTGTTATATAATTTGAATTTTCATCTAGAGATAATATTTTGGCCTCTAATTTTAGTTTTACACTAATATAAGGAGAGCCATTTATTAATTTTACATTTATCTTTGGCTTAGATTTAGTATATAAGTACAAATCTATTGACTCCTTTTCATTTTCTGGATTTGGAATAGAAATGTTAAAACTATCTATATCATTTTGAATCAGATTATAGCACAAAGTCTCTTTTGCTGATAATTCACCTATAAGGCGATCTGACTTAAAGACGGAAACTCCGATAAGTTCAGATGAAGAGTCGCCTATATCTCCGAAGCATTGCAACTGGTTCTGAGGTTTGAGAAGAAAGTTGATTAAAAAAATCACCGATCTTAGCATTGACTGTATAACCCGTATATTTGCTAGAAATTGGAACAATTTCATAATATTTAGCAATAAGATTTTCTAAAGAAGGATGTATATTTTGGATAAAGTCTTCAGCATTACATTTGCTAATAATTATATAAGAATTTGGCCTAATCTGTACCTTATTAATTATACTGTATAATAATTTAGATACACCTGTAGAAGCAAATGTTTCGGAAAGTACAATTGCCTTGCAATGTGAAAGGTTTATTTCTTTACTCACATAAGTATTCATAAGGTTAATAGCAGAATCTAATGAACTGGCTTCAATAGAATTTACAATAGTAGGTGCAATTTCAGAAGAAGTACTTTCACCACTTGAATTTGGCATTGTAAATTCAAAGGTTACCTTCAGTTCATTTGTTTCTCCAACATCAATTCCAATTGCAACTAAATACGCTAAATCATCAATACTTTGTACCCTATATGAACCATTAAAAGGAATAAATATTACTAACATTAATACAAGGATAATGATATATTTAATATATTTTTTAGTCAATTAAAACATCTCCTTTCAGTTTGCACTGTTTGCGATATTTTATAGTGGCGAATATTAATACTAACAGACTAATACCAAATACAAAGAACAGAACAATGTATTTATATACAGTTGTTTCTAAAAAATGAATTTCAGCTAAATTTTTAGGAATTAAACTAGTTATAAAAAGTAGAGCTGAAAAAACATATATTGTAATGTATTGATATTTAAAATTTGTTAGCTTTTTAAATATATTTGATATAAATGCAACTATAATACTTAAATATGATACCATCGAAATAATCCAAATTAACAAAAAAATAGTATCTAAACGCTGGAAAAATCTTCCAAATTCAATAAATCGTGCAGCAAGGTATAATGGTACAATTTCTTCTGTTATAGCAACAGAAGGAAATAAAAAGAGTAATGTAGCAATACTAAATAATAACCAAATTCCAGAAAGAACCATTGACGTGAATGCAACTTTGTGAAATTGCTTTAAATCTTTTAAGTTAGGAGGAAGAAAGTACAACAATGCAAATCCACTAAAGGAAAACAGATTACTTATACCACTGAAGAAAGTAGGACTAATTCCATTACCTAGAATTGGAAAAATCTGTTGAATATTAAGATTTTCTATATTTGCAAAGAATATAAAAAAAATACTAAATAAAATAATTGGCATAAATATGAAGTTGGCCTTAATAATAGCTTTTGTTCCTAATCTATTACATAGAATAATTCCAATAATAAGCAATACAATTAAGTATATAACAGGAGTTTCTTGAAAATAGATTATCTTTACACTTTCACAAAAGCTCCTAAGAAATATTCCACCAGTAAATAAGAAATAAATCATAAATAATGCTCCAATAGTATATTTAAGCTTTTTACCACCTAAAAAGCCTGAAATGTCAAGTATATCCAATCCTGGGAAGTGTTTTAACAAACTACAAACTAAATAAGTGAGTAGTAAAATAATAATTATCATAAAAAGAATGTTTAAAATGGTAGCAGATCCTGAAAAAGAAATAAGACCTTTAGGAAGGTTTAATATTATATGATTAATCATAATAGTAAGAATTAAAAATATTGCTTCTATGTTACCAATCTTATCTGTAGAAGACATAATTACTCCTTTCTGTATCTCCATTCCATACTAATGTGATTTTGTGAATTAACTTTCTTTGTATTTAAATAATTTGGGCGCTTTTCACTTTTCCAAATCGGAGAGATAAAATAACCATTACCATTAACCTTTGTTTTGGGAGCAAATGGCACCATGTATGGGACTCCAAAAGACTTTAAGCTACACAAAACAGTTGTATATACGAATATACAAATTCCAATACCAAGAAATCCTGAAAAGAAAGATAGTATTAGAAATACAAATCTCATTATTCGTAAATGAAATCCAAAAGAAAAATCTGGAATTGCAAAAGAGGCTATACCAGTAATAGCAACTATTATAATAAGTATGGGACTAACAATATTTGCACTAACTGCAGCTTGACCTAATACTAATGCACCTACAATTCCAATAGTTGGACCAATAGGTGAAGGAACCCTCAAACCTGCTTCCCTAATTAACTCAAAAGAAATCTCCATAACAAGTATTTCAAATATAATTGGAAAAGGCACATTTTCTCTTGAAGCTAAAATGGAAAAAAGCAATTCTGTTGGAATTAGTTCTTGATGAAAATTAGTTATTGCAATATAAAAAGCAGGAAGAAGTAATGTTATAAACATTGCAATTAGTCTTAAAAATTTAAGGAAGTTTGCAAATTGAAATTTTAAATTAGTATCTTCGGGAGAAGAAACAAAGTCTATAAGAGTGGCAGGCATAATAAGACAATATGGGTTACCATTTACTAAAACTATAATTCTACCTTCAAACAAATATTTACATGCTTTATCTGGACGTTCAGTAGATAATATTTGTGGAATACTATATTTATTGGTTTCCTCTATTAGTTGTTCTAATTGTCCAGATGAAAGCAAAGAATCAATTCCCAAATTATTAATTCTATATTTAACTTCAGCAACTAGATCGCTATTAGCAATATTGGCAATATAACAAACGGAGCAATTTGTTTTGCTTATTTTCCCAACAGGGATATTTTCTATAACAAGGTTCTCGGTATTAACTCCTCTTCGCAATAAAGAAGTATTTGTTCTCATGTTTTCAACGAAAGCTTCTTGAGGACCTTTGATTACAATTTCATTATTTGGTGAATCTATACTACGTTGTTTAAAACCTTTTACATCAATATTAAATGCAATATCTAATGTATCAATAAATAAAGCACAATTTCCTGAATTTACACCTGCAAAAATGTTGTTAAATTCACTTTCTTTTTTTAAGCTATTTTGAGGGAGTAAACAGTTAGATATATAACTTACAATATCAAATTTTTTTACTTTTCGAACAGTGATATTATTAGTAACGGCCTCAGATAAAATGTGAGTTTGATTACCATCAAATGAATTTGAAGTATTTTTCATCATTAGAGGTTTTAATACATAATTGTTTATGAGGTCAGTATCAACCATTCCATCAATAAAAAGTAAAAAAGCTTTATATTGGCGATTTCGTGCAGTTAAATCAAATTCTCGTATAATAACATCATTACTAATCATTGCATTATACTTTACCTTCACATATTCTAAATTTACATCAATACTAGGATATATATTTTTAACATCTTGAATAGAATTTACAGATGATATATTATCATCTGTTGTATTGTTTATTCCAAAGTCCAGACTATCATCAGGTAAAGAAAAATCATACTTGTCAGGAGGATTTAAAAATAAAATATCTTTAATTATTTGTTTTATATTCATAATTTAACTATGCTTCCTTTTTGTGTGTATTTTAATATATTTTTTCCAAAATATTTTAAATTATGTATTGTGGTATTATAAAAATAAATTAAGGTATAAATTGACAAAATATCCAAAAATATTTGTCGAAATTTTTGTAAATTACTTGATTTTTTTATTACAACAATGTTAATATGAATAATATGAAGCAAATTTATTAAAGGTGCGTAGGAGGTGAAAGATAATAACATTTACAAAAAATAAAACGAAGGGGAATAAAAATGAAAAAAATTATTAAAAATTTAACTAAAATATTACTATTACTTGCCTTAGTTATAACTGTCTGTGTGATTTTAGAAAGACCAACTACAGCAGATGTTGGATATCATTCAAGTTATAGTGGAGGGAGTTCATCATCACATAGTTCATCATCACATAGCTCATCGTCACATAGTTCTTCAGGATCATCATACAGTTCATCATCAAGTAGCGATTCGTCAGGGGGAGGTTTTGCTGGAATAATTGGTTTTATTGTTATAGTAGTAATTATGCTTATAATAAGCAATATTAAAAAACCAAATACTAATAATAATGTAGTATACACAGCACACCAGAGTCCTGACAATACAAACAATGTAGAAGCACAAGTAAGGGCTGTAGATCCAATGTTCTCAGCTGAAAACTTTATGGCATGGAGTAGAGAGGTATTCATAAAACTACAAAATGCATGGATGGATAGAAAGTGGGAAGATATCAGACCACTTGAAAGCAGTGAGTTATTTGAACAACATAGAGGACAACTACAATATTTAATAGATCATAAACAAATAAACATGATGGAAAAAATATGTGTAAGACATACACACTTAAATAGCTACAGACGTGATGGGGATAAAGAAATTATAGTTATGACATTAAAAGCAGCTATGAGAGATTATACAATAGAAGAAGATACTAAGAAGGTTGTTCAAGGAAATCCAAATGAAGATATTTATATGGTTTATACATTAACATTTATGAGAAAAGCTGGAGTGAAGACAAAAGAAGGTACAGCAGACACAAATACAACAAACTGTCCAAACTGTGGTGCACCAACTAAGATTACAAGTTCAGGAAAATGTGAGTATTGTGGAAGCATTATAACAACTGGCGAACATGATTGGGTACTTTCAGGACTTGAAGGAACGCGTGGAATGTAATATGGAATTTTTATTAGGATTTTTAGGTGCAATATTAGGAATAGCTTTAGTAATAATAGTAATTGTACTAGTAATATTAAAAAGTGTCGGCAAAATGGTAGGAATTAATGAAATGAAAACTTTAATTGGAGCTGCTAAAAATGCAAAACAAATAGCTAAAGAAGATGCATATAGACAAAAAAATGTTAGTGGAATTACTAAGTTACTTGAACCTGAAATTTTAAGAGATTTTCCAGACTTTAATAAAGATTTATTATATTCAATAGTAGAAAGTAATTTAAGAAAGATATTTTCTGCTATTGAAAATAAGTCTTTAGCTGGAATTGAAAAAGATGATGATCTAATATTATTGTTACCAAAACTAAAAGAGAAAATTATAGATTTAAAAGAAAGAAATGTAGAAATAAAATATGATGATATTCTATTTCACGAAAATGCAATAAAAAGTTATACAAAAAAACTAGGAATGGCAACAGTCGAAATATCAACAACTTTAGAATATTATTACAAAAATAGTGACAAAAAAGACGATTTATGGGATAATATTAAAAGACAAACTAGATATACAAGTCAATTTGTGTATATATATGATGAACAAAAAGTTGAATTAAAGAATAAAGACATAATTGTTGTTAATTGTCCAAACTGTGGTGCACCATTAAGTGGATTAAATGGTGGAGAATGTACATATTGCTCATCACATTTTGAACCAATAAATTTAAAATTATGGAAAATGTCATCATATAAAGAAGATTATAAATAAAATATGGAGGTTTTATTATGGGATTAATTAAAGCAGCAGTTGGTGCAATAGGAAGCACTATGCAAGATCAATGGAAAGAAGCAATAAGATGTGAAAATATGCCAAATGATGTATTAATGGTTAAAAAGACAACACCAAATGGAGTTATTTCAAATGGAAGCACCATTATAGTAGCACCAGGACAATGCGCTATTATATATGATAATGGTAGAGTTATAGATGCAACAGCTGAAGAAGGAACATATACTTTTGATAGTTCTTCAACACCATCTTTCTTTGCAGGACAATTTGGAGCAGTATTTAAAGAAATGTGGCAAAGATTTACATACAATGGAGCAACAGCAAAACAACAAGCAGTATTTTTCTTTAACACAAAAGAAATAGTAGATAACAGATTTGGTACACCTGTACCAATCCCTTATCAAGATTGGTCACATCCAATACCAAACCAAATGACAGGAACAGTTACTCCTTTAAGAGTAAATGTTAGATGTTTTGGAAAGTATACATTTAGAATATCAAACCCAGCATTGTTTATGAATACTATGGCTGGAACAGCTGATATATATAAAAAAGACCTTGTAATTGAACAAATTAGAACAGAGGTTATTGCATCATTCCAAAATGTGCTAAATGAGTTAGGAAACTCTGAACATAAAGTGCCAGTTCTAGAATTATCAAGTCAAACAGATGAAATAAAAGAAATAATGGATGAAAGAGTATTTGACGAAAAAATAAGAGAGAGAGGAATTACTTTAGTAGGATTCGCAGTTGAACCAGTAACGTTAGATGAAGAGTCAGAAAAGAAAATAGATGATTATGAATTAAGTTCAAATTCATATATGCAACAAGGAAGACTTGTTGGTGCATATGCTGATGCTGTTAAAGGTGCAGCAAATAATAGCAATGGAGCAGCACAAGGATTTATGGGAATTGGAATGATGAATATGGCAACAGGAGGAATGATGGGAGGAGTAGCACAAGGACCATGGCAAAATCAAAATAATCAACAACCTACTCAACCTGCACAACCAGTTCAAGAACAACCAGCACCAGAAGCAAAACAAGAAGAACAAGTGCAAGAGCAACAACAAGAAGCAAGTAAAGCAAAATTCTGCACAGAATGTGGAGAAAAAGTAGACGGAGATGCTAAATTCTGTTCAAAATGTGGAAATAAATTAAAATAGTTTTAATAATAAAATAAAAATGTATAAACACAGTAAGGATTTTCCTTACTGTGTTTTACTTATGAAGTAAAAGATCATGGTTTTATACCATGATCCTAATTAATTATAATATTATACAAATTAATCCGCCGCTACCTTCATTTACAATTCTTTCAAGAGTTTCTTGAAGTTTAGCCTGAGCATCTTCTGGCATTCTTGATAGTTTGTTTTGTAATCCTTCGTTAACAAGTTCGTGTAGACTTTTTCCAAATATATTAGATTCCCAAATTTTTTCTGGATTGTTTTCAAATTCAGAAAGTAAATAATTAACAAGTTCTTCAGATTGTTTTTCACTACCAACAAGAGGAGATACTTCAGTCTCAATTTCTGCTCTTATTAGATGAATAGATGGAGCCTTAGCTTTTAATTTTACACCGAAACGAGAGCCTTGTTTTACTATTTCTGGTTCTTCCAAAATTAATTCATCGATAGAAGGAGTAACAATTCCATATCCGGTTGTTTTTACTTGTTCTAAAGCACAAGAAATTTTATCATATTCACGTTTTGTATCTGCAAATGTAGTTATAGTAGAAAATAAGTCACCTTCGTTCGTAATGTTAACACCAGAAATTTCTGAAAGTACTTTATAGAATAAGTCATCCATTAAATTAATAGAAATATTAACACTACCATCACCAAGTTTAATTTCATCAACTGTAGTTTTAGTTATTATTTGTGTATGTTGTAATTTAGCAACACTACCATCAACTTGTTTTAAAATCTTAACGTCTTTGAATGCATCTTGTATTTCCTTAAATAATTCTTCTTTTAGCCAATGAGAGTCAGACAAACCATCTACCCATTTTGGAAAGTTAAGATTTACTCTTTCTATTGGAAATTCATAGAGTATCTTGCTAAAAATATCATTAATGTCTTCCATATCTAAGCTTGAACAGTTAGTTGGAATAACTGGAGTACAATATTTGTCTTCAAGTTTTTGCGCAAGAGACTTTGTATAATCAGAAAAAGGATCATCAGAATTTAAAACAATTACAAAAGGTTTATTTAGTTCCTTTAATTCTTTTACAACTCTTTCTTCGGCATCTATGTAATCTTCTCTTGGAATATCAGTAATACTACCATCTGTTGTAACAAGTATTCCAATAGTAGAATGTTCTTGAATAACCTTTTTCGTTCCAATTTCTGCTGCTTGTTCAAAAGGAATTTCATCCTCAAACCAAGGTGTTTTTACCATTCTTGGCATATCATCTTCTAAATATCCAATTGCATTATTTACTAGATATCCAACACAATCGACTAAACGTGTTTTTAATTTTAAATTAGCACCAACGGTGATTTCAACTGCTTCATTAGGTATAAATTTTGGTTCTGTTGTCATAATTGTTCTTCCAGCAGCACTTTGAGGCAACTCATCCTTAGCTCTTTCCCTTTTATATTCATTGTCAATATTTGGAATAACAAGTAAATCCATAAATTTTTTTATGAAAGTTGATTTTCCGTGTACGAACAGGACCAACTACACCAACGTAAATGTCTCCTTGCGTACGATTAGCTATATCTTGATATAATTTTAAATTTTCATCCATATTAACTAATTAACCCCCTTAAAAAATGTTTGTACTAAACTTTATTTAATGTATATTAGATATATTCAATCCTTATGACTAATTTTATAAAATAATTGCTATTTTTTTTTCTATATGATAAAATTATAACAATTTGATTTTATACAGAATATTAATAGTATAGCTACAAGATAAATATTAAGAAATTTAATTAGTTGAAAGGAAGTATAAAAATGGAAAATGATATGATGGCAATAGTAATGGCAGCAGGAAAAGGAACGAGAATGAAGTCAAAAAATTCAAAGCTAGTTCAAAAAATATATGGAAAAGAAATAGTTAAAAGAGCTGTAGAAAATGCACAAAAAGCGGGAGTTCACAATATAGTTGCAGTAGTTGGTTATATGAAGGAACAAGTAATGGGAGTATTAGGAGATACTGTAAAATATGCTGTACAAGAAGAAATGCTAGGAACAGGTCATGCTGTTATGCAAGCTGCTAAATACTTAGAAGGAAAAAAAGGAAAAGTATTGGTATTAAATGGAGACGTTCCAATACTAAGACCAGAAACATTAAATAAACTACTAAATAAAAGTATAGAAAATAAAGAATGTGCTACACTATTAACAGCTATTTACGATAATCCAACAGGGTATGGTCGTATAGTAAGAGACGAAGGCGGAAATATTCAAGCTATAGTAGAAGAAAAAGATACAACAGACGAACAAAAAGAAATTAAAGAAATAAATGCAGGAATTTATTGCTTTGATATTGAGTCTCTATTAGAAGCATTAAAAGAAATTAAGCCAAATAATGCACAAGGAGAATATTACCTAACAGATGTAATTAAAATAATGAACTCAAAAGGTTTAAAAACAGGAGCAGTAATTGTAGAAGACAATACAGAAATCCTAGGCGTAAATGATAGAGTTCAATTAGAATTATTAACAAAAGTTTTACAAATGCGTATTAATACAGAGCATATGAAAAAGGGAGTAACTATAGAAGATATAAATACTACATATATATATGACGATGTAAACATTGGAATGGATACTGTAATTCATCCAAACACAACAATAAAATCAGGAGTAACTATTGGAGAGGACTGTGAGATTGGACCTAATTCATATATACGTGAAGGATGTGAACTTTCAAACAAAGTTAAAATAGGAAGTTTTGTTGAAATAAAAAAGGCAATAATCGGAGAAGGAACAAAAGTACCACACTTATCATATATGGGAGATTGTGAAATTGGTGAAAAGTGTAACATTGGTTGTGGAACAATTACATGTAACTATGATGGATTCCATAAAAGTAAAACAATAATTGGAAATCATTCATTTATAGGATCAAATACTAATTTAGTTGCACCAGTTACACTAGGAGACAATACTTTTGTTGCTGCGGGTTCTACTATAACAGATGATGTACCATCAGATGCATTAGCAATAGCAAGACAACGTCAAATAAATAAAGAGGATTGGAATAAAAAATAATTATGATATATCAAATCTCAACATACTTTCTACTATTTATGATTTATTCAATCATGGGATGGATTATGGAAGTAACATGCAAATCAATTGAAGCTAAAAAAATTATTAATAGAGGTTTTATGATAGGACCATATTGCCCAATATATGGATGGGGAGCACTTGCAATTACAATATTACTTAAGAGATATATAGATGACTGGATTGTACTGCTATTTATGTCAATAATAACATGTGGAATATTGGAATATGCAACTAGCTATGTTATGGAAAAACTTTTTCATGCAAGATGGTGGGATTACAGCAGAAGAAAATATAATATAAATGGAAGAGTTTGCTTAGAAACATTAATACCATTTGGTATTCTTGGATTAACTATTATGTACATTACAAATCCATTTATTTTGAGCATATTAGAAAAAGTACCTCAAAATGTTTTAAATATAATAGCTATTGTACTATTTATAATATTTACTATAGATGGGGCAATTTCTTTAAAAATAGTATCTAATGTTAGAACGACATCAACAAGCCTAAATAAAGAAGGCAAGACAATGGATAATACAGAGGAAATTACAGCTAAAGTTAAGGAAATTTTAAGAAACAAATCTATATTAAATAGAAGATTAATAAATGCATATCCAAATTTACAAGCAACCTTAAAGAAAAAGAAGGAAGAAATAAAGAAAAGAACAGAAGAAGTAAAAGAGGATTTAAAAAATAAAAGAAAAAATAAATAATTATATAAACAAAAAGCAAGATTAATAAATCTTGCTTTTCATATGTTTTAAAATAAAAAGTACAACATTAGGAAATGAACTGGATAAAAGAAATACAAAAAATATTTTATTTTATAACCTTGTTTGCCATTGTATAAAGAAATAAATAAGATCGGAAGTATGCAAAAAATACATATATATATATAAGTAATATTAAATCCTGTTAGAATTATATAAATACCGTAACGAATTACACACAGAAAAATGTAAAATATAACCATTGCAAGTTTATTGTTTTTAAATAGGTAAAATGAAAAAACAACAATAATTCCCCAAGCACCATAATCTACATGTAATAATTCTCCGATATATGCAATAATAAGTACAATAATAAAACCAACTATATTCTTTAGACTTATATTTAAAACTTTAGATTCTAAAAAATTATTTTTTAAATTATTAAAAATGTCATATATTTTTATACAAGTTAGTCCCAACAATAATGTAAAGAAAATATTTAAGCAAGAGGTTGATGATGGTAAAAACTTTTGCAAAAATAAATAGAAAGGTAATTGAGATGCAAGTGCAAAAATCAGCAATCTAAAAAAATATTTCTTTAGGTTTTTTGTGTGAATATATCCTTCTGATATTTGAAATGCAAATATAGGGAAGGACATTCTACCTAATAAGTTTAGAAAACTAAAATGCTTTATAAATGAATCACCAAAATGATCACAGAACATGGAAATTACAGCGATTATTTTTAATATAAAACTTGACATATAATCCTCCAAAATATATTTTTATAATTATATCACAATAATAAAATATGTGGTATAAAAGTATTGAAAATAAAAAATAAATAAGATAAAATAATTATATATAACAAAAGAAAGGTGTTAAAAGAATGAACCTACAAGATAGAAAAGGAATAACGTTAGTGGCGTTGGCAGTTACAATAACTGTTTTAATTATTCTTGCAACAATTAGTATAAACGGAATAATAGGCGAAAATGGACTTGCAGAACAGGCAAAAAAGATTGAAAAAATACAAGAAGATAAAATTAGTAATAGAGAAGCTCAAACCAATGAAATAGAAGGAAAATATGAAAATACAATGACATCTACAACAATTCCATCAAACCCATCAACAGGACCAAATGGAAAACCTCTAGTTACAGTGTTGACAGCAAGACAAACAAACACAGTAATTGCAGAAGATGAACTTGGAAAGCAAGTTGTTGTGCCAGCTGATTTTAAAGTAAGAGCTGATTTAGCTAAAAAAGTTGACGAAGGTATAGTAATAGAAGATAAATTAGGAAACCAATTTGTATGGGTGCCAGTAGATGGAAAAAAAATAAAGTACGAACAAGATAAGTCTTATAATGGAGCAGATGATAAAGAACATTACTATTATCATGAAGAAACTAATAAAACGGTAATATATGATGATTGGGAAGATAATGACAGAAATTCTCAAAGTGTGGCAACATATGGTGGATTTTATATAGCAAGATATGAAGCGGGAATACCAACCTCAGCAGACTTTTATCCAACAAACAATGACATGCAATATGATGACGCAACGAAGAAGAATACAACAAGTGTAATTCCGGTAAGTAAAAAAGGAGTATCTTGGAGTTGCATAAGTCAAAAAAATGCAGAAATTGTATCGGAAAATATGTATAAAGACAGCGAGAGTGTAACCAGTAGTTTGGTTGATAGTTATGCATGGGATACCATATGCAACTACATAAGTGAAGGAAAAAGTAATAAAAGCGAATATTTAAGAGATAGTTCATTATATGGAAATTATTATAATGGTACTAAGACTATAAAAAATACAAGATATGCAATACATACATATAACAACGGATGGACAAAGGCGTCAACATACGGCAAAGGTGACATAGCTCAGCCAAATAGAACAGGTAGAAATAAAATTGAAGTTGAAACAGGAGCATCTACAGACTATAGTACAAAAAACATATATGATTTAGCAGGAAATATGTGGGAGTGGACAACTGAAAAAGGTAAACACAAAAACACATCAGATACAGCTACTATATATGCAGTCAGACGCGGTGGAAGTTTTAATGATAGTGGTAATGTCTCAGTAGTATACCGTAATGGAAGTATTGGAGCTGAAACAACAGATATTAGCACAGGTTTTAGAGTGGTACTTTATATAAAATAGTTAACTACATATGAGTTTATTAGTTATCGGAGAAACAGAAAAACCTTATAAAAACAGTATTGCAATTAATAAAAAAATGTGTTATTATAATAACATTAAAAATAATAAAAACCATAATAAAGGACAACACAAATATATTATATCTTACAGAGAGCCAAAGTAGGTGAGAGTTTGGCAGATCAAAAATATAATTGTTATCACCTTTTAGTTATTTGATTGAAATGCTTTAGTTAAAAACAAATTAAATTAAATCGTATTCTTGCGTTAAAAGAGTTGAGTGAAAATCTTTATACATTTTATATGTATTGTTGTATAAATGGATTTTTAAATTAGGTGGTACCACGGAAATTAAGCTATTTCGTCCTATATGGATGAAATAGCTTTTTATTTATATATTTTAATTTTGTGTAGAGATATTGTTATAAAAGAGAGTGTCCCTAACATGACAAATTGGCACGAAAAGGAACGTCCCCTAACTGCCAAAGAAGGAGGAATAAAAATGAAAGATTATGGGAAAACATTGAACTTGCCAAATACTGATTTTCCAATGAGAGCAAGTTTACCAGAAAGAGAGCCACAAATTCAAAAGGATATTTTTGAAAATGGGTTGTATGAAAAAATATTAAAGAAAAATGAAGGACATCCAACATTTGTATTACATGATGGGCCTCCATATGCAAATGGCGAAATTCATGCAGGACATGCTTTAAATAAAATATTAAAAGATACAATTGTTAGATATAAAAATATGCAAGGATTCTATAGTCCATATGTTCCTGGATTTGATACACATGGTATGCCAACAGAGAAAAAAGCTATTGAAAAACTAGGATTAGATAGAAGCAAAATCCCTGTAACTCAATTTAGAGATACATGTAAAGAATTTACAGACAATTACAAAAATGATCAAATTAAAGGATTTAAAAGACTTGGCGTTTTAGGAGAATGGGATAATCCATATATAACATTTGATCCTAAAATGGAAGCTAGACAAATTGGTGTATTTGGAGATATGTATAAAAAAGGTTATATATATAAAGGCTTAAAACCAGTATATTGGTGTACAGACTGCGAAACAGCATTAGCTGAAGCAGAAATAGAGTACAAAGATGTAACATCAACATCAATTTATGTGAAATTTCCTATAAGAGATAGTAAAGGTAAATTTGATGCAAAAGATACATACATTGTAATTTGGACAACAACACCTTGGACACTACCTGGAAATATGGGGATTACACTTGGAGCTGATTTTGATTATAGTATTGTTGAAACTGGAAAAGAAAAATTAATTATGGCTCAGGCTCTAGTAGAAAAAGTAATGGGACTTGCCGGAATAAGTGAATATAAAGAAATAAATACACTAAAAGGTTCAGATTTAGAAGGTGTACTTTGTAAACATCCATTCCTAGATAGGGATTCAAGAATTATTATGGGTAGCGAAGACACTGTAAATGTAGAATTAACAGAAGGTACAGGAGCAGTTCATACAGCACCAGGTTATGGTAAGGAAGACTATTTGGCAGGACTAAAGAATGGCTTAGACATAGTTGTTACTGTAGATGGAAAAGGACACCAAACAGAAGGTGCAGGACAATTTGCGGGCATGTTTTATGCTAAAGCTAATAAAGAAATTACAAAATGGCTTGATGAAAATGGATATTTACTAAAGGCTCAAGAGATATCACACTCATATCCACACTGTTGGAGATGTAAAAAACCAATTATATTTAGAGCTACAGATCAATGGTTTGCTTCAGTTGATGGATTCAGAGATGCAGCCCTAAATGCTATTAAGGGTGTAAAATGGATTCCAGCTTGGGGAGAAGAAAGAATTTCAAGTATGATCAGAGATAGAAATGATTGGTGTATTTCTAGACAACGTACATGGGGAGTACCACTTCCAATTTTCTATTGTGAAGAATGTAATGAGCCATATGTTACAGATGAGTCAATAAAGAAAATACAAGATATCTTTAGAGAAAAAGGTTCAAATGAGTGGTTTGGTAGAGATGTAAAAGACTTAATGCCAGAAAATGCAAAATGCCAAAAGTGCGGAGGTACACACTTTAAAAAAGAAACTGATATCATGGATGTTTGGTTTGATTCAGGTTCAACACATCAAAGCGTTTTAGTAGAGCGTGGACTTCCATATCCAGCTGACTTATATTTAGAAGGAAATGATCAATATAGAGGATGGTTCCAATCATCATTATTAACAAGTGTTGCAACAAAAGGAATAGCACCATATAAACAAGTATTGACACATGGATTTGTAACAGATGGTCAAGGTAGAAAAATGTCTAAAAGTTTAGGAAATGGTGTTTCACCAGAAGATGTTGCTAACAAATTTGGAGCTGATATTTTAAGATTATGGGCATTATCAGCAGATTATACCGGAGAGGTAAGCCTATCAGATGATATATTAAAACAAATAGCAGAAGTATATAGAAAAATAAGAAATACAGCAAGATATATATTAGGTAATACATCTGACTATAATCCAGAAGAACCTGTAAATTATGAAGACCTACAAGAAATTGATAAATGGGCGCTAACAAGACTAAATAAATTAGTAAAAGACTGCACATATAATTATGATAATTATAATTTTAGCAATTGTTATCATGATATTAATCAATTCTGCGTATTAGATATGAGTAATTTTTACTTAGATATCATAAAAGACAGATTATATACTTCAAAGACAAATTCATTAGCAAGAAGAGCAGCTCAAACTACTATGTATATTATTTTAGATAGTCTTGTAAAAATACTAACACCAATGATACCTTTTACAGCAGAAGAAATATGGAAATCAATGAGACATACAAAAAATGAACAACTAGATAGTGTAGCGTTAACCGATTTTCCAAAGCCTAATGAGGAATATGACAATAAAGAGTTATCAGAAAAATGGGATAGAATATTAAAATTAAAAGATGTTGTTGCAAAAGAATTGGAAAATGCAAGAGCAGAAAAAATAATTGGACATTCATTAAATGCAAAAGTAACTATGTACACTAAAGGAGACGAATATAAATTCTTAAATGATAATATTGAATTATTAAGAACTGTATTTATTATCTCAGATTTAGAAATAATAGAAATCGATAGTGAATTTAAAATAAAAGTAGAACAAGCAGCAGGAGAAAAATGTGAGAGATGCTGGATGTATTCAGTAACAGTAGGAGAAGATAAAGAAAACCCTACAATCTGTCATAGATGCAGTGAAGCGATTAAAGAATAAAATGGAGGATATATGGAAGAAAGAGCTCGTATTAACGTAAAAAATATAATTTCTATCATTATATTGTTAATTGTAATTATAATAGGGGCGGTAATATATTCAAAATACAATTATAATAATTTTACAAAAAACGTCAGAGAAGAGGGGAAGACCTCCTTTTCTCGAGACGCAAATGTAAAATGTTCTGATATGAAAAGCTATAAAATAGAAAATAAAGAATATAATGATGCGATGTTTTGCCAAAATGTATCAGTTAAGGCTAATACACCATATAAAATAACATGCAAAGTAAAAACACAAGATGTTGAAAACGAAGAAAAATCTTACATTAGTGGAGCTCAAATATCAATTAAAGGAACAACAGAGTGTTCAAAAAGTGTAACAGGAACATCAGACTGGACTGAGCTAACTTTCATGTTCAATTCAAAAAATAGGACAAACGTTGATATAGGATTTAGATTAGGTGGATATCAAGAAAGATCTAAAGGGACAGCATGGTTTTCAGATTTTAAAATGGAAGAGGGAATATTAGACACAGATAAAAAATGGAATGTAGTATGTTTTATGATACAAAACATAGATGTGAATGTAAATTTAAATGGTAAACCTACACATGTAAAATTAAAAATGTCAGATACAGATATGTCTGATATTGAATCTACAATAAATAGAATTCCAAATACAATAAGCAAAATGAGTAACAATAATATACAAATGGACTTTGATGTTATAAAAATCACAAATCCACTAACATCTATTTCATATGATGAAGAAAATGAATATTATATAGATCCGAAAGATGTAAAGGATTTAATACAAGAATATTTAGATAAAAAAGAATATGACTATATTTACATAGCAACTAGATTGGGTAAATTAAATGAAGATAAAAATGCATTAGTGCATGACTGGATTGGCTTAGGAGGAATGGATTATTATGAAGTTGGCTTTTCTAATATAAGATTACCAAATAATTCTAACAGTTATATATATAAATATGATGAAAGAGTTAATACATTTCCAGAAGAAGTATTTATACATGAATTTTTACACACACTAGAAAGAAATGAAAAAGAATATGGAAATAATAATGTCGCTAACCTACATGATTATGAAAAATATAATTACAAAAGGGAAGATATAATAGGACTAAAAAAATGGTATACAGCATATATGCAAAATTCTATCAAAAATAGTAAGGGAGAGAAAGTTGGATTATCACAAGAGATTCATTTTGAGAAGCCAATTCATGAAAGTAATTTTAAATATTCATATGAGTTAAACGAACTAAAAGAACCTAAAAATTTTATTGAAGAAATGAATTGCTTAATAAAGAGAGTAAAACAACTATTTCAAAGATAAAAAATAAATGGAGGAATAAAATACAAAATGAAAGTATCAGATTTTAATTATGAATTACCAGAAAAATTAATAGCACAAGTTCCAATAAAGGATAGATCAGCATCAAGATTAATGGTCTTACATAAAGATACACAAACTATAGAACATAAAGTTTTTAAAGATATAATAGATTACCTACAACCTGGCGATTGTTTGGTAAGAAATAATACAAAGGTTATACCAGCAAGACTATATGGAATAAAAGAAGAAACGGGAGCAAACGTTGAATTTTTACTTCTTAATAGAATTGAAGGTGATATTTGGGAAGTAATGGTAAGACCAGGAAGAAGACTACAAGAGGGTGCAAGAGTAACATTTGGAGATGGAATCTTAAAAGCGGAAATATTAGAGAAAATGGCTGGAGGAAGTAGAAAAGTTAGATTTAAATATAATGGTATATTTAACGAAATATTAGATCAAATAGGTTTGATGCCATTACCACCATATATACATGAAACTTTAAAAGATAAGGACAGGTATCAAACCGTATACGCTAAATATGAGGGATCAGCAGCAGCACCAACAGCTGGTTTGCATTTCACAGATGAATTACTAGAACAAATTCAAGAAAAAGGTATAGAAATTGCAAATGTTACGTTACATGTCGGGATAGGAACTTTTAGACCAGTTAAAGAAGAAAATATTGAAGATCATGATATGCATACAGAGCATTACTATATAAAAAAAGAGGATGCAGATAAAATAAATAAAGCAAAAAGCAACGGAAATAGAGTTATTGCTGTAGGAACAACATCATGTAGAGTTTTAGAAAGTGTTGCAGATGAAAATGGACAAGTAAAAGAAATAGAAGGAGATACTAATATATTTATCTATCCAGGATATAAATTTAAATGTATAGATGCGTTAATTACAAATTTTCATTTACCAGAATCAACACTAATTATGTTGGTATCAGCTTTCTCTAATAGAGAATTCATAATGAAAGCATATAATGAAGCGGTAAAAGAAAAATATAGATTTTTTAGCTTCGGAGATGCTATGTTCATAGAATAATCATTGCAATTGCCATTGCCAAAGGGGACGGGGTATTTTGGCAATTATCAAAGAAAAATAAGTTTAATTGCCAAAATACCCCGTCCCCTTTGGCAATAAAGGAGAAAAGTATGGAACAAGCAATAACATATGAACTACTACATAAAGATAAGAAGACAGGAGCAAGAAGAGGTGTTATTCATACGCCTCATGGTGACATACAAACACCGGTATTTATGCCAGTTGGAACACAGGCAACTGTAAAATCAATGACTCCGGAGGAACTAAAAGAAGAAGTTGGAGCTCAAATTATATTATCTAATACGTATCATCTGTATTTAAGACCAGGGCATGAACTTATAAAAGAAGCTGGAGGACTTCATAATTTCATGAGATGGGATAGACCAATTCTTACAGATAGTGGAGGATTCCAAGTATTTAGTTTAGGAGATCTAAGAACCATTACAGAAGAAGGTGTCGAGTTTAAATCACATTTAGATGGTAGTAGACATTTATTTACGCCGGAAAAAGTAATGGAAATTGAAGAAGCATTAGGTGCAGATATAATTATGGCATTCGATGAATGTTGCCCTTATCCTTCTACATATGAATATACAAAAAATTCTATGGAAAGAACAACTAGATGGGCCATAAGATGTAAAGAAGCTCATAAGGACGTAGAAAAACAAGGATTATTTGGAATCATTCAGGGTGGATTTTATGAAGATTTAAGAAAACAAAGCGCAGAAGATTTGATTAAACTAGATCTTCCTGGATATGCAATAGGTGGAATTAGTGTGGGAGAACCTAAAGAAGAATTCTTGAAGATATTAAACCATACAACACCTTTAATGCCAGAAAATAAACCAAGATATTTAATGGGAGTAGGAACTCCAGATTATTTAATTGAAGCTGCTTTAGCAGGAATAGATATGTGCGACTGTGTACTTCCAACAAGAATTGCAAGAAATGGAACAGCAATGACGTGGAATGGAAAAGTTGTTGTAAGAAATGCTACTTATGAAAGAGATTTTGGACCTTTGGATCCAGAATGTGATTGCTATACTTGCAAAAATTATACTAGAGCATATATTAGGCATCTAGTAAAAGCAAACGAGATATTGGGTATAAGATTACTATCAATTCATAATTTAAGGTTCTTGACGAAATTAATGGAAAGAGTTAGAATAGAAATAGAGAATGATAACCTATCAAAATTTAGGAATGACTTTTATAAAAAATATGGTTATATAAAATAAACAAAAGAATAGGGGAGTACAGTTATGAATTTAATAGATGATGAAGAAGTTAACAACAAAAACAATAAAAAAAGTAAAATTATCATGAGAATAATAATAGTATGTATTGTATTGCTTATAATATTAAGTATTGCCTTAATATACATGATTAACAACATAAAAACAAGTATGCTTAAAATAGTGATTGATGATAAATCAATTAGCAAGTTTTCAGAGGATATATTTGTAAAAGAAGATGATACAATATATGTAGATATTAAAGATTTTTCAGCACTTGTAGATTATTTATCATATAATGGAGATCATAAATCAGAAAGCACAAACAAAGGTTATATAGTTAATAATTATGAAGAAGTATCATTTACAATGAATTCTAATAAAATATATAAAACTTTAATATCAGGAGAAGATGGAGAATATTTTACAATAAATAAGCCAGTTAAAATGATAAATGATAAGTTATATATGGATATAGATGGAATAAAATTGGCAACTAACTGTACAATAGCGTATAATGCTAAAAATAATAAATATACAATATATACACTACCATATTTAGTATCATATTATGGAACCAGAATTACTGATTCTGCATTAGCAGGTGATGGATCTGATTTTAATAATGAAAAGGCAGTTTTATATAATATGATGTTAACAAAAAACATTAATGAAAAATATGGTGTAAAAAGTCTGGATGGGAAAGAAATAATAGGTGAAAAATATGCAAGTATCAAATTTGTGGAAAATAGTCAAGACTTTATCGTAAAAACAGATGATGGAAAGATGGGAATATTAGCATCTAATGGAACAACAAAAATTCAACCAGACTATGATGAAATTAAACAAATAGATAAACAGCAAAGTTTGTATTTAGTTAAACGAAACAACAAATATGGAGTAATAAGTGAAAATGGTAATATAATTATTCACTTGGAATATGATCAAATAGGAATTGACACTACACAGTTTTCAGAATTCTCAAGTCAAAATATAAAAAAGCAATATGTGCTATTTGAGAAGTGTATTCCTGTACAAAGAGATAAAAAGTGGGGATTATATGACAAAACAGGAAAACAAATTTTACCTATCGAATATGAACAGTTAGGATGTACAAGTAGTACTCAAAATGTAACAACAAGTAACAGTAGTGTATTAACACTACATGATTATGAAGCAATTATAGTATATAAAGATAAAAAATATGGAATAATAGATGCAACAGGAAAAGTATTAATTCCATGTGTACTAGACTCGGTATATTCAATAACAGCAGAAGGAAAAGAAAGCTATTATATGGTACAGGGATTGAATGATGCAATAGATATAGAAAGATATTTTACACAACAAGGAATAAAAAAGAAAAGTCAGCAAGAAATTAGCATTGTAGACGAAGCATTAAATAAAACAACTAATACAGTAACAAATACAGCTGCAAATTCAGCAAACAATACAGCTACAGGAACAATGAACACAATTAATACAACTACTAATAACTAAAAATATTTTAGCTAAAATAAAAAGCACACCAGGTGTTAGATGCAAAACCAAACATCTGAAAGTGCTTTTTTTGTTCTATTTTAATAATAAGAGAATAAAAATATATAAATAAAAATATTAAAGGGGAGAATAATAATGGAAAATAAAACGGAAAATAGCAAATTAACAGTGTCAAATTCAAAAGGAGAGTTTAATAAAAATATATCTAGGATAATAAAAGGAAGCATATTTGCTATAATAATTTCATTGCTATTGCTATTTATATATGCTAATTTATTAACTTATACAAATATTCCAGAGGCTTCTATAGTGCCTGTTGTAATTACAATTTCAGGAATTAGTATTTTAATAGGAAGTTCTATTAGCAGTTTAAAAATAAAAAAACAGGGTATGATAAATGGTGCTTTAGTTGGATTAATATATATGATTTTTATATATTTATTATCTAGCATTGTGTTTACAGGATTTGGAATAGATACAAATGCAATTATTATGATAGTAATAGGAACTGCTGCAGGTATAGTAGGAGGAATAATTGGAGTTAATTTATAAAAAATATAAATCCACGTTTTTTGTCAAAAAAATAAGAAAACTTTTTTGAAAAAGTAGTTGATATTTTTAAGCATTTAATATAAAATCTTTAAGTATAGATTTTATGTGGAGGATGAAATGATAACATTAGAAGAAGTGAAAAACAACCCAGAAATAAAGGCTTTATTAGAAGGATCGCAAAAACAACTTAATGCTTTAGGGTATACTGAACATTCATTAAGACATGTTACAATTGTGTCTAATAGAGCGGGAGAACTTTTAGAAACTTTAGGATACCCAGAAGAAAGAATTGAACTTGCGAAAATTGCAGGATATATGCATGATATAGGTAACTGTGTTAACAGAGTTGATCATGCTCATACAGGTGCAATTCTGGCGTATGAAATTTTAAAAGATATGGGGATGGATATAGAAAAAAGGACCGAAATTATGATGGCGATAGGAAACCATGATGAACAAACTGGAACAGCAGTAAGTGATATATCAGCTGCACTTATATTAGCAGATAAATCAGATGTGCACAGAAGCAGAGTTGTAAATCAAAATTTATCTACATTTGATAAACATGATAAGGTTAACTATGCAGTAACAAATTCAGAATTTAATATTGATAAAGAAAATAAGAAAATAATACTAAATCTAACAATTGATACAAAAATCTCACCTGTTTTAGACTATTTTGAAATATTCATGGACAGAACAATGATGAGTAAATATGCGGCAAAATATTTAGGAATATGGTTTGAATTAATTATTAATGATACAAAGTTGTTATAGGAGGAAATAAAAAGTGAAACTAGATCGAGGACTAAAAATAGTATTAATATTATTACTAATTGTGTTAATATCAATAATTTCTTTTGCAGGAATTTATGTGCAAGAAAAAAAATCAATGGTAAATGTACTTGCAGATTATAAATTGGGAATGGATTTAAAGGGCAGTAGAACAATAACGGTTATTGTAGATGATTCTAAAAAAACTGTTTATTATGATAAAGATGGTAAGGTAGTAGAATCAGAAGACAAAAATGGTTCAAAAGAAGAAGTGCCTGTTAATAGCAAAGATGCATTAACTAAAGAAAATTATTTAAAAACAAAAACTATTATTGAAAAAAGATTAAATGATTTAGGAATTGAAGAATATTTAATAAGACAAAATGAAGATACAGGTAGACTAACTGTTCAAATACCAGAGGACGATTCAACAGATATGGCTATACAATACTTATATACTACCGGAAAATTTTCAATAACTGATGAAGATGGAACGGTATTATTAGATAATTCTAATATAAAGAATGCAAAAGTTGCATATAATACAACGCAAAGTGGTACAACTGTATATTTAAATATACAATTTAATAAGGATTCTGTAGAAAAACTAAAAGAAATAACAAATAACCATCTTAAAACGACAGATTCAGAAGGAAAAGACATTAGCAAAAAAATCACTATGAAATTAGATGATACAGATCTAATCAGTACAAGCTTTGAAGAAGAAGTTACAAACGGAGTATTATCATTATCAGTTGGAACTGCAAGTACAAGCAGTAGTGACTTAAGTAATTATTTAAAAGAGGCATCAAACATATCTATATTTCTAAATAATGAACCACTTCCAATTAAATATTCAGTAGATCAAAACAGATATGTTTTATCAGATATAACAGAAAAAACTATAGAAACAGTTGGAATAGTAGCAGGAGGAGTTTTAGTACTTGCTTGTATAGTATTAACAATAGTATATAAAAAGAATGGTTTACTTGCAGGAATTGCAAATATAGGATATGTGGCTGTTTTGCTAATTATTATAAGATATACAAACGTTATAATAACAACAGAAGGCTTATTTGGAATTCTGATTTCAGTTATATTAAATTATATATTTAGTATATATTTATTAAAAATGATGAAAAACAAGGAAATAACTGTAGGAAAAGCATACAATAAAACAGTATTAGCAATGTTATTTATATTAATTCCAGCATTAGCAGTAGGTGTTACATTATGTTTCGCAAACTGGATGCCAATATACAGTTTTGGAGAGATCATTTTCTGGGGAATATTATTAATATTTATATATAACACAGTTTTAACAAGAACTTTATTAACGTGCAGTACAAAAAAACAATCAATGAAAGAGGTATAAGATATGAAAAAAGTTGTATATATAATTTTAGCCTGTATCATTATCATTGGAACAGTAATTACAGCGACTATGGGATTAAAAGCAGATCTTATATATAGTAAAAATGCAGAAATTGATATATATATAGGAAAACAAGTAAATAAAGAAGAAATAAACGATATCGTAAAAGAAGTTTTTTCAGAGAAAAAAGTAATTGTTCAACAAATAGAGTTATTTGAAGATATGGTATCTATTACAATACCTGAGAAATCAGATGAAGAACTAAAAACGCAAATAGAGCAATTAAATACAAAAATAAATGAAAAATATGGAACAGAGAATAAAGCAGAAGATATAAAGGTAATACATAATTCAAAAATTAAATTATCTAGCATAATAAAACCATATATAGTACCAATTGCAATTAGTGTATTAGTTATATTAGTATATGTTATTGTAAGATATAGAAAACTAGGAATACTAAAAACAATTGTTAGTTATATATTAACTGTTGGAGCAGTAGAGTCTGTGTTCTTAAGCATAATAGCAATAACAAGATTTCCAATTAATAGACTCGTAATACCAATTGGTTTGTTGCTATATGTAACAACAATAACAATACTTGGATTTTTAAATGAAAATAAATTATTAAAAATAATTGAAACAGAAAAAACTAAAAATAAATAGAATAAGATTCAACAAAAATAGACAATATTAATATTATATATTAATATTGTTTTTTTATTGTTTAGGAGGAAAAATCATGTTAAAAAAAATAAAAGAATTTTTATATAGAAGTTTAACAAATGGAGAAATAACATATCAAGAATTAGAAAGAATGATTAATACTGATGAAAAAGCCATATTATTAGATGTAAGAAGTCCTCAAGAGTACAGAGAAGCGCATTTAGAGAAAGCAGTTAATGTTCCATTATATGATTTAGAAAAAAAATTAAATTATTTGCCTGATAAAGAATGTACTATTATAACATATTGTGCAAGTGGAAATCGAAGTAGAAAAGCAAAAGACGAATTAGAGAGCTTGGGGTACAAAAATGTATACAATCTAAAAAATGGATTAGACGGAATATAAAAAATTATTAAATATGTCCTCTATCACATTTATGAAAAAAGGAGAATAAAATATGTATAACTAATACCTGTTTAGCAGATAATAGTATATATATGGAAGGAGATTTTCATAAATGAGGTCATATTGCATCAAAACAAACAATGAAAATATTATTAATTATTTGCTAAATAAAATCGAAAAAATCAATTTTGAAAATATATATTATTGTGATAGAAAATTTAAAATATACAAAAATGTATGTATTCACTATGTTGGAACTAACATAGATGGATTTATTAATTTTGTGGCTAATTTAATTTCAGATATGATTATTGATCTTTATGAAGAAAAAATAATAAACCGAATAATAAGTAGTAATTATTTTTATTTTGATGAATATGAACAAAAGATCATTTTAGAAAATTGCAGAGAATATTGTAAAGTAGAATATGTTGAGAAAAAAGAAACTTTATATTGCGAAATAGAAAAATACATTAATGAAAATAAAGCCATTGTATTAGAAGGAATTATTAACTTTAGAATAAAAGAATATATAAAAATTTTAGACAAAATTGTAGACACTTCTGTTAACCAGTACATTATAGAGAAAGAATATAATGAGTTCATAAATTTATTAAAGGTATATATAAACACCACAAAGCCTGGAGTTTCTTTATTACATCTTATTTACATTAATGGTGAGTCAATATTAATAGATGAAAATAAAAACATTGTGTCATTATCTGAAAACATCTTTAATGCAAAGTATTTGTCAGATATAAGTTTTTCCTCAAATGATTTTGCTTTAAATACTCTGCTTAGTTTGCTGCCTGAAAAATTAGAAGTTCACGTAATTGATGTAGAAGATGAATTTATAAATACCCTAAAATTGATTTTTGAAGATAGGATTTATATTTGCAAAGACTGCAATATATGCAAAACATATAAGATGATAAATGGCGTAAAAATATTGAATTAATGTTTACTATAATTAAATTGTGTGATAATATATAAAAGTACAAAACAGTAATAAAAGGAGTTTTGATTATGGAACAAGAAAAACAAAAAAAGATGATAACAATATTAGTACCAGCTTATAATGAAGAAGAAGTATTAGATATGCTTTATGAAAGATTAAAAACAATAATGAATCAGAATACTAAATATGATTTTGAAATATTACTTGTTAATGATGGTAGTAAAGATAGTACTTTCGAAATAATGCAAGAATTAAGAAAAAAAGATAAAAGAGTTTGCTATTTGAATTTATCTAGAAACTTTGGAAAAGAAACAGCGATGATAGCAGGACTTGATTATTGTAACGGTGATGCAGTTGTTATAATTGATGCTGATTTACAAGATCCACCAGAGTTAATCCCAGAAATGATTAAATATTGGGAAGAAGGATATGATGATGTCTATGCCAAGAGAAAGTCAAGAAAAGGAGAGAGCTGGCTTAAGAAATATACATCAAAAATGTACTACAAAGTATTACAATCATTCACAAAGATAGAAATTCAAAAAGATACAGGAGATTTTAGATTACTAGATAGAAGATGTATTGAGGCATTAAAATCTATTCGTGAATCTCAAAGATATACAAAAGGTTTATTTAGCTGGATTGGATATAACAAGAAAGAATTACTTTATGATAGAGATCCTCGTGCGGCAGGTAAGACTAAATGGAATTATAAAAAATTAATAGATTTATCAATTGATGGCATTACATCATTTACAACATCACCATTAAGATGGTCAGCAATAATGGGTGTAATTGTGTCAATTGCGGGATTTATATATATGATAGCAATTATTATAAAAACATTAATATCAGGTGTTGATGTTCCAGGATATGCTTCTACAATGGTAGTAATATTATTCTTAGGAGGAATACAATTAATATTCTTAGGTGTTATTGGAGAATACCTTGGAAGAGCTTTTTATGAAACAAAAGGAAGACCTTTATATTTTATAGAAAGATATAATGAAGTAAAAGAAACAAATAAAAATTTAAATGAACCTAGAAATTTGTTGTAATATGTGATATAATATTAAAGCTTTATAAAAAATGAAAGGAAATGATAAAAAATGATTAGAAAAACAAAAATTATTTGTACATTAGGACCAGCAGTAGATGACGAAGGAAAATTAGAAGAATTAATAAAAGCAGGAATGAATGTTGCCAGATTTAATTTTTCACATGGAGATTATGAAGAACAAGGTAACAGAATAGAACTTTTCAAAAAAGCTAGAGAAAACACAGGATATCCAGTAGCAATGCTTCTTGATACAAAAGGACCAGAAATAAGAATTGGAAAATTTGAAACTGGAGAAGCAATATTAGAAGCAGGAGACACATTTACACTTCTAAATGAAGATATACCAGGAGATAATACAAAAGTATCTGTTACATATAAAAATTTAGCGAACGAAGTTCCAATAGGAACTAGAATTTTAATAAATGATGGTTTGATAGAAGTTATTGTAAAAGAGATTAAAGGAAAAAATGTTGTTTGTGAAGTAGTTAATGGAGGAAGATTAACTAACAGAAAGAGTATTAATATACCAAACTCTACAATAAACCTACCAAGTCTTACAGATAAAGATATTTCAGATATTAAATTTGGTGTTGACAATGGATTTGATTATATTGCTGCATCTTTTATTAGAAAAGCAGAAGACGTAGTAAATATTAAAAAAGTATTAGAAGAAAATGGTGGAAGCCATATAAAAGTTATTGCTAAAATTGAAAATAGACAAGGAATAGATAACTTTGATAAAATACTAGAAGTTGCTGACGGAATAATGGTAGCAAGAGGAGATTTAGGTGTTGAAATTCCAATGGAAGAAGTTCCAATTCGTCAAAAAGAATTTATACGTAAATGTTGCCAAGCAGGAAAACCAGTTATTACAGCAACTCAAATGTTAGAGTCTATGGTAAATAGTCCAAGACCAACAAGAGCAGAAGTAAGCGATGTTGCAAATGCTATATATGATCAAACAAGTGCAATTATGCTTTCAGCAGAATCAGCAGCAGGAAAATATCCAATTGAATGTGTAAAAACAATGGATAAGATTGCAAAATCTATAGAAGGATCAATTAAATATTGGAAAAGATTCAAAAATAGAGAATATGACTTATCAGGAAGTGATTTTGAATTTAACTTAAATCATTCAACTTGTATGACAGCTATGAATATGGATGTAAAAGCAATTTTTGCTTATACACATACAGGCAGAACGGCTAAAACATTAGCAGGATTTTTACCAAAATGTCCTATATATGCAATTACTGACAACAAAACAATATATAAACAACTAGCATTAATATTTGGAGTTAGACCTGTTTATGTAGAAACTAAAGAAAGTATTGATGAAATGATAGACGAAGGAGTTAATATTATAGAAAAAGTAAAAGCTGTTAAAGAAGGCGATTTAATAGCGATAGCAGGAGGAGCATCTATCTTAGCAGGACAAAATGGACGTTCAATGAACAAGACAATTGGAGGAATTTTAAAAATTTAATATAAGAAATATATAGAATTACCCTATTTAATAAACCATAAAATAAATTATGGAAAATTAAATAGGGCTATTTTTTATGTCACATATAGAGGATTAAAGTCATAATATGTAATATAACATATGAATAAGGAGGAAAAATTAATATGTATAGTAGATATGATAGATGCTGTCAAAACACATCAAATGGTTTAGAAACAATTTGTGATAATATTGGAATAGCACCAGAATATAATATGTCTTCTAATTGCAATAATTGTTGTTGCAATAATAATAGCATGGAAGGTTGTGGATGCGGTTTTGATAGTGAAGTTAATTTATTTCCATCAAATCCAATGCTAGCACAAAGTTATGTACCAATCCAATATATGAATAAAACTTTTACACCTTGCTGTGGACTAAAGATGGGAACAATATTTCCAGAGCTTGTTAGCCCATATAGACCAGGTCAAAGTATGGAAGAAATAGCTTACTTAAGGGCAAGAAATGAAATTGGAGAGGGGTGTAACGGATAATGGAAAACGAGAAGTGTAGTAGTGAAGATAGAAATTGCAATTGTAAAAATAATCAAGATATGAATTGCAATTATACACCACAAGGAATAAATGCAGCTTTTGGTTATAATTCAGCTGAAGCACTTGCTGATGATATGAACTGTAATTATGCATCAAATACAGAAGAATGTATGGATAACAGAAATGCTATAAGAAGAGATATGATGAAGCAAATAAAATGTTTAAACTTTGCTGTTGTAGAACTTGCTGAATATTTAGATACACATCCAGATGATAGAAAAGCATTATGTTTGCATAAAGAATATTGCAATCAATTAGAAAATATTAAAAATAAATATCAAAGAGCATTTGGTCCACTTAGTATAAATTGTCCTTGTGACAAATGGAGATGGCTAGAGGAACCTTGGCCTTGGGAAAGGAGTGATTTTAATGTGGACTTATAATAAGGTATTACAATATCCTATAAATATAAAATGTCCAAATCCTAGACTTGCAAAATTTATTATATCACAATATGGAGGACCAGATGGAGAGCTTGCTGCATCTCTTAGATACCTTTCACAAAGATTTGGAATGCCAGATCAAAAATCAAAAGCTATATTAAATGATATTGGTACAGAAGAATTAGCTCACTTAGAAATGGTAGGAACAATCGTACATCAATTAACAGATGGATGTAGTGCAGAAGAAATAGAAAGAGCAGGACTTGGAGCATATTATACAGATCATGGTGTAGATATATATCCTCAATCAGCAGCAGGTATGCCATTTGATGCTAATTGCTTAGCATGTAAAGGAGATCCAATTGCAAACTTACAAGAAGATTTAGCAGCAGAGCAAAAAGCAAGAGCAACATATGAAAAATTAATAGACTTATGTAAAGATGATCCTGATGTTTTAGACCCACTTCGTTTCTTACGTCAAAGAGAAGTTGTACACTTCCAAAGATTTGGAGAAGCACTTCGTGGAGTACAAGACAAATTAGCAGAGAAAAAGTTTTATATGAATAACTGTAATTGTAACAATAACTAATAAATATTTCATGGATTAGTTGGAGTAGTAAAATGAAAGTAGAAAAAAGTCTGCTTTCATTTTTATATTTAAATGAAATTATATTACATATATATTACATACATGTTACAAAAAGATTACAAAAAGTGAAAAAGGTTTACTTTACTAATAAAACAATGGTATAATAAAAATATATGATTGAAATCAAAGGAGAAGAACATGGGATTATTCAATTGGTGGAAAAAAGAGAACGTAAAAAGATTACCGGAAAGTACAGAGAAACAAGAAAAACAAGTTGAGCAAGAAAATATAGAAGCAATAAGCGAAGAAGAGAATGAAGGTGCAGATGTACCAGTTTCAGATTCTAAAATAAAATTTTCAATAAACAACTCATTAAGAGATTATGGTGAATGGTATGGTCATTTTCATACATCTGATGACAAATATGAAGGTCCAATAAGCATTTATAGAAGTGAAAATGGAGAATATATAGTTTGTATGAATTATAGAAATGGTGATCAAAAAGACAGTGCTGTTCTTGGGGTTGTTAAACTAGGAGATAGTGGTCAAAACATTCAAAATATAAAATATATTACAAGAAGCATAGATAAAATGATAGAAGCTATGTATGAAAAGACAGATTTTAGATATAAAAATCTAAGTGGCTATTTAAGGGAATCTCTTGAAAACCTACAAGATAGATTTAATATGGATTTTACAGAAGAAGGAAAGAAAATTTTATTAAATTCTGAGAAAAAATTTATTTATACAGATAAAACAACAACACTTGAAAAAGATAAGAACGAGTGTGTCTTGGGTTATAAACAGTTAGACGAGTTAAGAAATTATAACGCATTTCAAATACCAAATTCAGAAAATAGTTATGAGGGGCAAACTACAATAACAGTTCCAGTTAGCAAATGCAATACAGAAAAAATTTCTGAAGAGCAAAAAAAAGCTATTATATCTCAGCTAAAAGGGTTGTATAAGAGTTCATCTAAATTAGGTATGTTTAACGGAACCGAGAATGATAGTGTAGAACAATATAGAAAACTATTAACTGATTTACGGAAAAACAAGATATAAAATAGATAAAATTGAAAGTATAGAGGATTTAAGAAATGCTATTCCAACTATTAGAGAAAATGCTATGAATGCAATTATTGAAACATCATTGTACTATGAAGATCTTATAGAGGAATATGTTAATGATCCCCAAAAAGATGAAAGCGAGACTAAATTGTTTTCAGAAGCATTAAGAACAGGAAAACAAGAATGGTATAACAGAGCAATACAAATGTCGAGCAGACCAAAAAGGACAGGTCAAAATGATTTTAGAAAAAGTATGGAAGTAGTTCCAAATACTAAGACAAAGTCAGTAGATAATAATACGTATAGAAGAGGCATAGATGACATGACAAAATAATATATAACCTAAGTGTAGTTTAAAGGGAGAGCTTATAAAAAAGTTCTTCTTATTTATTAATAAAAAGGAGATTTATAAACATGGCAAACATTATGGATTATATAAAATGGAGAGGAGATCTAAGCTTTAAACAATCAGAATTTAATGATGTAGATAATTTAATACTATCAAGACTTTCATATTTTTGTTTAGATGGAATATTAGAAAGACATGAGAAAATAACAATTAAACAAGCTTATGAAAGAACTTTAAAAATGGAAATACCACCAGAGAAAATATTACAAAAAGAAGATATTGATTTATTTCCCGCATTGGCTAAAAGTAGAAGATTTGGAAGACTATATATAACTGAGTTTGAAAATAAAGTTGAGTTAGAACAAGAAAAGCAGTTTTCTGCAGTAACTATAATTATTCCAGATAATACAATTTATGTAGCATATAGAGGTACAGACAATACACTAGTTGGCTGGAAGGAAGACTTTAATATGTGCTTTAGTGAAGACGTTCCATCTCAACATGAGGCTGTTAATTATTTAGAAAAGATAGCTCATTTAAATAAGAGGAAAATTAGAGTAGGAGGACATTCAAAAGGGGGAAACTTAGCAATATATGCGACTGTATTTGCATCTGACAAAGTTAAGAGAAGAATTATAAAAACATATAATAATGATGGTCCAGGAATGAGTAAAGAAATTACAAATACAGATAAATATAAAAACACTTTAAATAAAATACATACATTTGTGCCACAATCTTCAATAATAGGAAGGCTTTTATATCATGAAGAAAAATACAAGGTAATATTAAGTACACAATCAGGAGTAATGCAACATGACTTGTATTCATGGCAAGTAGAGGGAAAAGATTTTGTCTGTTTAAAGCAAGTTACAAATCAAAGTCAAATTACTGACAAGGTTATAAAAGGATGGCTAAATGGAGTGGCACCAGAAAGAAGACAAGAGTTTATTGATGCATTGTATCAGATTTTTATTTCAACAGATGTACAAACTTTACATGAGTTTAGCAATAACTGGTTAAAAAATGCAAGGATATGTTTAAAAACATATTCATCAACAGATGAAGAAAACAAAAAAATATTATCGCAAACTTTATTAGAATTAATTAATATAACAAAAGATAATCTGATTGATTCAATGCAAAAGTCAACAAACAAGAAAACAAAGAAGATAAGATAAAATTATAAGAAATCAGAAAAAGCTATAAAACTATAAACGAGGTTATAAAGTTAAAATATTAAAAAAAATGCAAAGTGAACTATAAAAGAAAATTGCAAAGAAAATAAGAGAGTTAACAATTTTCATAATATAAATAGTATATTATTGAAAATTGTTAACTCTCTTATTTTTATATTTAGCTTTTTAATATAATTTTATAATTGAGTGTAAGCATTTTTCATCTTCGCTCTTAATAGTTATGTAGTGAGCATTATTAAAATAAGAGTAAAAACATTTAATGCTATCACCAAGCATAATTGCTTTTTTATACATAATTTCAATATTATTACATTCAGAAGAATCGTATATTTCTTGTGGTAAAGTTTCATAAGCAAGAAGAAGATAGTTCAAATTATGCATATGATGGTTAATATCAATATCTCTTCTTTGTACTGTGTAATTATATACATTAGAATAATTTTCTGGTTCAACTAATTTTTCTATTTCGGGCTTGTCAAAAACGTTTTTTTCATCTGGTTTGTATTTTTTAATTATATCATCTGTAATTTTGGCAATACATGCTTCTTCAGTATTTATTAAAGCCCATTTAGAGGTAGCGATACAAACTAAATTATTATTTTCATCGAAAACTTCAAAATCACGATAAGTAAAGAATTTGTTTGAACATTTTGCCCAAGTACGTAATTTTAATTTAGAACCATATTGTACTCTTTTTAAGATATTTACTTTCCACGCTAATAATACCCATGATAAGTGAGTAGTTGCAACATCATTAATTCCAAAACCTACAACATCAGAATGTTTACAAGCAATATTTTCTAATATGCTTAGTACCCCCGTGTTAGTAATTAAATTAGAATTTCCAACATTTGATATATTTACTTGATCAGTGTATTCGAAAAAAGCCATATATTATCTCTCTTTCATTTTATATACTTCTCCGACATTATATCATAAAGATGAGAAAAAGTAAAAACAAAGTGATGAAAAAATAAATTTATTTTAGAGAAGCAAGAATATTGTATATTGTAAAAAAATAGAACATTATGATATAATTTTTATGATTATATAATATTAAAACGAAAGGATTTTGTTAGAGTTAAAGACTAACACATATAAAATTAGCTATGATAAAAAAACTTGATAAATGTAACATATGTCCACATAACTGTATGGTGAATAGAAATGAAGGTAAGATAGGAAGATGTAAATGCAATAATAAAATAAAAATTGCACTTGCATCTATTCACCAATATGAAGAACCATGTTTGAGCGAAGAAAATGGATCAGGAACTATATTTTTTTCAAATTGCAATTTAAACTGTATATATTGTCAAAACTATGAAATTAGTCAATTAGGAAAAGGAAAAGAAATTGATATTGAAGACTTGGCTAGTATATTTATTAAACAACAGGAAAAGAATGTGAATAATATAAATTTAGTAACTCCAACAATGTATGCATATCAAATAATAGAAGCTATAAAAATTGCTAGAAAAAATGGACTTAGGATACCAATTGTTTATAATACTAATGGATATGAAAATATAGAGACTATAAAGGCATTAGATGGATATATAGATATATACTTGCCAGATTTGAAATACTATTCAGGAGAATTATCTCAAAAATATTCAGAGGTTAAAAATTATTTTGAAATTGCATCAGAAGCAATTAAAGAAATGTGTAAACAAGTTGGAAAATCAGAATTTAATGATAACGGAATAATGCAAAAAGGAATAATTATAAGACATTTAGTGTTACCAAATCATATACAAAATACAAAACATGTTTTAAAGTGGATAAAGGAAAATTTACCAGAGGATACATATGTAAGTGTTATGGCTCAGTATTTTCCAACTTACAAAGCGAGGGAAGATAATTTATTAAACCGAAAACTAACAAAAAAAGAATATAAGGAAATAGAAGATTATCTATATATGCTTGATATAGAAAATGGATATATACAAGAATTGGGAGACCATGAGGAAGAATATGTACCAGATTTTAATGGAAAATTTTAGAAAGATTAGGGTAAAAAAATATAATATATATTGTGTAGATATATATTTTTGTATTTACTTTTTATATGTATATATATATAATACGTAATAGAAAAAAGATGTAGTTAAGAGGAGGAAAAATAAATGACACAAGCAGATTATCATTTTATTGAAACATGCAAACGAATTATAAAAGAGGGATACTCATCAGAAGGAACAAATGTTAGAACAAGATGGCAAGATGGATCAGAAGCAAACTATATTTCACTTGTAGGTGTTACAAATGTTTATGATGTAGGAAAAGAATTTCCTATGATAACACTTAGAAATAATAGTAAAACAGTAATAAGGGCAATAGATGAATTATTATGGATCTGGCAAAAAAAGTCAAATAAAATTTCTGAACTAAATTCACATATATGGGATCAATGGGCAGGAGAAGACGGAACAATTGGAAAAGCATATGGATATCAATTTTCTAAAAAATACCAATTTAGAACAAAAGAAGGAATTAAAGAAATGGATCAAGTAGATTATGTTCTATATCTATTAACACATGATCCATCAAGTCGTAGAATTATGACAAATTTATTTAATCATGAGGAATTAAAGGACATGAACCTAGAACCATGTGCATATGGAACACAATGGCTAGTTAAAGGAGGAAAGTTACACCTAATATTAAATCAACGTTCACAAGACATGCTTGCAGCAAACGGATGGAATACAATGCAATATGCAGCACTATTATGCATGTTTGCACAAATAGCAGGATTAGAAGTAGGAACACTTACACATAATATAGGTGATTGTCATATATATGATAGACATATTCCAATTATAGAAAAATTAATAGAAGCAAAACCTATGGATGTTTGTCCAAAATTAATTATAAATAATCCTACAAAGAATTTCTACGATTTCAAAGTAGAAGACTTTGAAATTCAAGGATATGATTATAACCACGACATAAACATCGGAAAAATACCAGTGGCAGTTTAGGGACGTTCTTTTTAATGACACACTGTCACAAAAGGGACATACCTTATATCTAAAGAAAGGAGAAAAAGATGCTTAGTATTATAGTAGCGGTAGCAGAAAATAATGTTATAGGTAAAGATAACAAGTTAATTTGGCATTTACCAGAAGATTTGAAAAGATTTAAAAAATTGACTACAGGACATACAATTATAATGGGTAGAAAAACGTTTGAGTCACTAGGAAGAGTACTACCAAACCGTAAACACGTTATTCTATGTAATGACATGGAACTAAATATAGAAGATGAAAATGTAGAAGTGCTTGAAGACATTTCTATGTTGAAACAATATATTGATTCAACAGAAGAAAACTTTATTATTGGAGGTGCAACAATATATAAGTTGCTATTGCCTTATGCAAATAAAATATATTTAACATTGATCCACGAAAAATTCGAAGGAGATGTATTTTTTCCAGAGATTGATGAAAGAGAATGGAAAATTGTAGAAACAGAAAAAGGTTTAAAAGACGAAAAAAATCCATATGATTACGAATATATAACATATACAAGAGAAAAATAACCCAAAACACTTGACAAATTCATAAAAATGGTGTAAAGTATATTAGCATTACAAAATAATGCTGATATACTTTTTTAGTATTTCATTAAAAAATAGGAAGTGATTATATGGAAAAACATGTTGAGATAAGTATGTTATGCCAAATATATGGTAAAATTTTAACTGAGAAACAATATGAATTTATTAATGATTATTATAATAACGATTTATCACTTTCTGAAATTGCTGAAAATAGTAACATTACTAGGCAAGCAGTAAGAGACGTAATAAAGAAGGGGGAAAATAAACTTTTCGAATTAGAAGAAAAGCTTTCGGTTATGAAAAGGATGTTAAATCAAGAAAAACAAATACAACTCATATTAGAGCAATTAAACAAAATACAAGAAACATCATCAGATAAAAAAGCACAAAAAATTCTTGAAACAATCAGAAAAGAATTGATTTGTTTAAATTAGAATAGGGGAGGATAAATGTATGGCATTTGAAGGATTATCTTCAAAACTTCAAGAAGTTACAAGGAAGCTAAGAGGAAAAGCAAGAATTACAGAATCAGATTTAAAGGAAATGTTAAGAGAAGTAAAACTTGCATTGCTAGAAGCGGACGTTAACTATGCAATAGTAAAGGAATTTATAAACACCATACAAGAAAAGGCTTTAGGACAGAATGTCCTAAAATCATTAACTCCAGGACAACAAGTAATTAAAATAGTAAAAGATGAATTGGTAGAACTATTAGGAGAAACAGAAAGTAAAATTAGTTTCACACCAAATCCTCCAACAGTAATTATGTTAGTTGGTTTGCAAGGTTCTGGTAAAACAACAACAGCTGGAAAGTTAGCAAATTTACTTAGAAAGCAAGGAAAAAGACCTTTACTTGTTGCATGTGATGTATATAGACCAGCAGCAATTAAACAACTACAAGTTGTGGGAGGACAATTAAACATACCAGTTTATGCTAATGAAAATTCAAAAGATGTAGTTAAAATTGCAAAGCAGGCTATAGATATTGCAATTAGTAAGTTAAATGATGTAATTATTCTAGATACAGCAGGTAGATTACATATAGATGAAGAATTAATGAATGAATTGAAAAATGTAAAATCAAGTGTAAAACCACATGAGATTTTACTTGTAGTAGATAGTATGACAGGTCAAGATGCAGTTAATGTGGCAAAGTCATTTAATGAACAATTGGGAATAGATGGAGTAGTTTTAACAAAGCTAGATGGTGATACACGTGGTGGTGCAGCACTTTCGGTTAAAAAAGTAACAGGTAAACCAATTAAATTTGCAGCAACAGGAGAAAAATTAAATGATATAGAAGTATTTCACCCAGATAGAATGGCATCAAGAATATTGGGAATGGGTGACGTGCTATCAATTATAGAAAAAGCAGAAGAATCATTTGATTTAGAAGAAGCAGAAAAATTAGAAAAAGAATTAAAAAAGAAAAAAGATTTAGACTTAGATGACTACTTAAAACAGTTAAAGCAAATAAAAAAAATGGGATCATTCTCATCAATTTTAAAGATGATACCTGGAATGAATGCTTTAAAAGATGTAAAAGTAGATGACAAAGAGTTTATTAAAATAGAAGCAATAATTTCTTCAATGACAAAAGAAGAAAGGAGAAATCCTAAATTACTAAACGGTAATAGAAGGATTAGAATTGCAAAAGGAAGTGGAACCTCAGTTCCAGAAATTAATAAATTTATGAAATCATTTGAAATGACTCAAAAAATGATGAAAAAGATGCAAGATGAAAAGAACTTGAAAAAAATGATGAAAGGCATAAATCCAAATGATTTAAAAAATTTTATGAAGTAGTATATTATTTATAATATAAAATTATATTTCAAGGAGGTGAATTTACATGGTAAAAATAAGATTACAAAGAGAAGGAAAGAAAAAAGCACCTTTCTATCACATAGTAGTAGCTGATTCAAGAAGCCCAAGAGATGGAAAAATCATAGAAAAAATTGGTACATACAATCCTATGACAGAACCATCTACAATTGTTCTTGATAAAGAAAAAGTTGAAAAATGGATAAAAGACGGTGCTAAACCAACAGACACTGTAAAAGCTTTAATTGAAAAAGCAAACTAGATTTAAACAATAGGAGAATGAAAATGAAAGAAATTTTAGAAACAATTATACTAAGTCTAGTTGATAATAAAGATGCAGTTCAAATAAATGAATTGGATGGAGAAAAATCAGTAGTATTTGAAGTAAAAGTTGCTGAAGAAGATATGGGAAAAGTAATAGGAAGACAAGGTAGACTTGCTAAATCTATAAGAACACTTGTAAAATCTATAGCAGGAAAAGAACATAAGAAAGTTACAGTTGAATTTA
>ERZ779982.7-NODE-7-length-138571-cov-7.563198_pt1 | contig 138571 bp, 150 predicted proteins | sample MGYA00511936_ERZ779982 | MGnify/ENA primary metagenome ERZ779982 (study PRJEB29588, sample SAMEA2146682) | human gut metagenome | biome: human gut; feature: human-associated habitat; material: faeces | place: Denmark | collected 2008/2010 ... | reverse complement strand
ATTTCAAAATAAAAGACAAATAAGTAAATTTTTTACTTATTTGTCAACAGTCTGAGAGAAATTCTAACATTTCTCTATATCTTATTTAACAAGTATTGTCCTAACATTTCTTTAAAATTCTCAATATAAACAAGCAAAGCCTCTAAAAACTCTTCTTCAGTCTCTCTACCATTTTTAAAATTAAGTATTTCTTTACTATTTAAACACTTCAAACTTATTCCATCATCATCAGCTAATTTAACCAGTAAAGCACTAACTTCTTTTATAGAATTAATTATCTCAATTCTTTTTTCAGAAATATCTAGTTCTTTAAATGCATCCATATATTCAGTAAAAAGAGTATTTGCATCTTCCATTATTTGTTTCTTCCTCCATACAAATTATCAATACTTTCTACACTCATATGGTCTATATTAATCTTATCAGGATTTTTACCGAATACATCAGTAACAACTCTTTGAAAACTAGATAGTTGTTTATACCTTTGTCTTGCCTTCTTAATAGCTTCCTGTCTTTTTAAAGATCTTTCATATTCTGCCTTTTTTCTTGCTTCAATTTTTTCATTAATATCCATATTTTCATATTCACGCTCAAGTGCATCAACTCTTTGTTCAGTTCTCATACCACGATAATAAGCTTCTCTTTCATGTATGCGCTTTTCATTTTCAAGAAATTCTTTTCTTCCCTGTGGAGTCATATCTTTTAATAAAGCTTCTCTTTCTTCTCTTTGTCTTTTTAAATATTCTTCATATTTAATCTTATCATCTTTTGATGCAGCTTCAGCTAACTCTTTATTCCATCCTTCTTGATCATAATAAGTATCATTAAAAGGATCATCATAAGGACTCATTTTACCCTGACGATAATTACTAGCTGTTATATCCCTTGCCCTAATTAAATCATCTTTATATCCCATACCATTCACCTATCTATTTTAATTATATAATACGTTCTTTAGTTTGTCAAACTATTTTCCTATTTATTTACAAATCAATTATTACATTACATAAATATTGTTTTTAAGAATAAAATATTTGTGGTGAAATATATATGTTAATAAATTATTCAAAAAAAGAACTTGATTTATGTGCAAGAATTATGCGTGCCGAAGCTCTTGCAGAAGGAGACCTAGGAATGTTAATGGTCGGTAACGTCGTCGTAAATCGTACTATTGCCAACTGTTTAGACTTTAAAGATACAAGAACTATAACAGATGTTATTTATCAAAAAAATCAATTTAGCGGAACTAAATCAAGTCTTTTTCAAAGCTCTAGTACAACAAGAGAAAAAGATTTAGCACGCCGTGTATTAAAAGGTGAATACTACCATCCTGCTACTAATGCACTATACTTTTATGCACCTAAAACAAACGAAAAATGTAAAAAAACTTGGTTTAACCAAAACTATGCTGGAAGATATAAAAATCATTGCTTTTACGAACCAAATAAAGGAATTTGTAAAGAACTACATTGATAATTAACTACTCTTTATGATAAAATTATACTAGGTGGTAATATGAAATACATATGTAATTTATGTCATACGATAGTAGAAGAAAGTGAATACTCAAACCCAGTATATTTTTGTCCTAAATGTGGGGTAGACAAAAGTCACTTCAAAAACTATATAGAATTAGAAAGTACTAATAAGAAAGTATTTATAAGTAGTAAAAACCCTAGTATAAATAGAATTATTGAAAAATGTATAAATTGTGGAATATGTACAAAAACATGTAACAAAGTAACCGGGCTTAATTTAGATAAAAACATACACGAATGCGTTAACTGTGGTAACTGCTTAACCATGTGTCCAACTGGTGCCTTGTGTCCAGTATATAACTACAGAAAAGTAATGAATATCATAAACAAAAAAGAAAACGTGTTAGTTGCATTTACCGCTCCTGCAGTAAGAACAAGTTTAGGTGAATGTTTTAACATGGATGCTGGACAAAACACTGAAGGAAAAATGGTTACAGCATTAAAAAAAATTGGATTTAACTATATTTTAGATACAGCCTTTGCATCAGATGTTACCATAATGGAAGAATCTAAAGAACTAATGAACAGATTAAAAACAAAGAAAAATTTACCAATGTTTACAAGTTGTTGTCCAGCATGGGTAAAATATGTAGAAATGAAACATCCTGAATTAATAAAGAACTTATCATCAACAAAAAGTCCAAATAGCATAATGGGTGCCCTAGTAAAATCTTACTTTAGTGAAATTAAAAATATTCCTAAAGAAAAAATAATAACTGTTGGAATAGTTCCATGTACAGCAAAAAAATATGAATCAAACCGTAAAGAACTAACTAACGATAATTTAAAAAATGTAGACTATATGTTAACAACCACTGAATTAGCAATGATGATAAGAGAAAAAAATATAGATTTTAAAACTTTAAAAGATAGTAATTTTGATAGTCTAATGGGAAAAACTTCCTCAAGTGGAGTTATATTTGGTAGTACTGGTGGAGTAATGATTTCAACTTTACGTGCTCTTAACTATAAATTATCAAATAAAAATGTTAATAACTTAACATTTACTAACATTAGAAGTACCGAAAGTATTAAAAAAATGAACATTAAAATTGCAAATCAAAATTTAAACATTGCAGTAATATTTGGTTTAACAAACATAGAAAAAGTATTAAAAGAAATAAAAGACAACAAAGAACACTTTGACTTTATAGAAGTAATGGCATGCCCATCTGGATGTATAGGTGGTGCAGGTAACCCACTTCCTAATATCAATAAATTAGAAGAAGTAAGAGCCAAGAGAATTGAAGTATTAAATACAATAGATGAAAATTCAAAAATTAAAACATGTTTTGAAAATACAGAAGTTAATAAGCTTTATAATAATTATTTAAATAAACAACGAATAAATTCATTACTACACACTACTTATTCACCAAAATAAATAATAAATAAAAACACCATTAAAAAAGAACCATTAACCATAATTTTAGTCAACAATTCTTTAATTTATATTACTTACTTTGTAGGTATTAATAAAACATCACCTATTTGTAAAGTAGTACCTGATAAATTATTAACTTGTTTTAATTCGTTTACTGTAACACCATATTTATTTGCAATTTTCCATAAAGAGTCACCTTTTTTAACTGTATAATTAGCATATGCTTCTGTACCAGGTATCTTTAATATCTGACCAATTTGTAAAGTATTTGATTTTAAATTATTTAATGATTTTATATCACTTACACTAACTTTATACTTATTTGCAATGTTGTATAAATTATCTCCTTTAACTACTACATAACTAATACCATTCGAAGTAGATGGAGTAGTTTCTGTTACATCAGTTGTTTCAACCGGGATTAAAAGTACTTGCCCTATTTGTAAAATGTTACTATTTAGCTTATTAGCACTTTTTATTTTATCCACACCAACATTATAAGAAGATGCAATTTTATATAATGTGTCTCCACTTTTAACAGTATAGTATATTCCCTTATCATTTTTATTAATATCTATATCAATATCTTTTTTCTTAGGAACAAGTATTTGTTGATTAATTGTTAATGTAGTCCCTTTTAAATTATTAATACTCATTAATGTATCTACAGTTGTATCATACATACTTGCAATTTTCCATAAAGAGTCTCCACTTTTAACGGTGTACAATAAGTAGTCCTCAATTGGTTTCTCTTCAGTTAATTTAACTTTTAAATTTTGCCCAACTGTTATAGTATTATTTTTTAAGTTATTAAGTTCTTTTAGTTCATCAACAGTTATACCAAATTTTGTTGCAATTTTCCATAAAGAATCACCTTTTTGTACTGTATAAAAATCACTTTCAGTAGGTGCGATATAAGGTAACCCTTTATATTCAGTAATTGCTCTTACTACAGCTTCTGCATAATCTTTATAATTATTTTTTAGTTGCTCTACATCATCACCTTTGGAGTCTAAAAAACCATATTCAACAATGACTGCTTCTGTATCTGGAGTATTTCTATGTATAAAATAATAATCTTTTATAGGATTTGACGGAAGCCTTTGTTGATAGTTTTTCCTTATGTTTTGACCAGAAGCTGCTAATTCATCTAAGATTTTATTTGAAAAAGTAGAATTATTTCTAAGTGCATATATTACTTCCACACCATCTCCACCCCCTGCATTTATATGATTACTTATTACTATAACATCTTTAGATGTACCAAATGCATTTTTAATTCTATTTGTTCTTTCTGTCGAATCAATTGTTTCATCAGTAGTTCTTGTTATATATGCTGGAATACCGAGTTCCCTTAATCTGTCATACATGTATTTACTTATAAGAAGAGTTAAATCCTTTTCAATAATTCCATTTCCGCTTGCACCTGGATCACTACCACCATGCCCAGCATCTACAACAACACCTTTTAAAGCCATATTTATCACCTATTTTAGTATATGAAACATTAGGCTACAAGTGCAAGATAATAGTTTTTAAGTATTAAAAATTTAAAAAGTATTAACATAACTAGCAAATTATATTGACTTTTTTTAAATTTAAGTATAATACATAGACCTATCGAAAGTTATTCGATGGAAAGGATTTTGGTAAAATGAAAAAAGTTTTTAGAACTTTAACCATTTTTGTTGTTGCTTTTAGTTTCTTTACTGGAAAAGTTACTGCTCAAACTAATCCAGGTGAAGTTAAATTTACAAAGACTGCAAAAGTAGTGGCTGGTGAGAAAGAAGATGAAATAAATGCTTTAATTAACTTAAATATTGATGGTAATTCATTCAATATCTATTCATCAGAAAAAGAGGTAGTTTTAGTGCTTGATGATTCTGGAAGCATGAGTGAGAATAATAAACTATCTGAATTAAAATCATCTGCGAATAAATTAGCTGAAGAACTACTTAAACCTTCTAATAAACAGAAGATTAAAGTAGGAGTTGTTTATTATACAAATGAAATATCAAAAAAATGTGAATTAAGCACAGATCTAAATCAAGTAAAAGATTGCTAATAGTTAGCAATCTTTTTTTATACTTATTTCTTCATTATATATTTTATAATACTTTTTAATAATTTCACTCCAAGAAACACCTAAATTTTTTTTAGCATTTCTTGAGACTTTTTTTAATTCACTCTCATTATTAAAAATACTAATTATTTTATTCTTATATAAATTAACATCTAATTCACTCAAATAACCATCAACCCCATCAGTAATTGTTGACCCAACCATACTCTCTCTTATAAATAAACCCGGTGTCATATTAACTGCAGCTTCTATTCTAACTAAACTTGAAGTATCAAACAAAGATGGAAATAATAACAAGTCACTTCTCCTATAAATATATGAAAGAAGTTTTCTATCTGTTATCTTACCAGTCAAAATAACATCGTCTTCTAGATTATACTCTTTTACTCTATCAATAAGTTTTTCATAGTCAGGCCCTTCACCAACAAAAATCATTTTAAAAGAAAAATTATCATCCTTAAGTAATTTAAGTGCATCCATTATAAAAAATATATTTTTAATATCAATTATTCTACCAACAAAAATCATAACTTTATCTTCTTCTTTAAGATTAAACATTTCATTAATCATGTTCTTTTTTATACCCTTAAAAATTGCAGGTTTCAAATCAGTCCCATTATAAACAATTCTAATTCTCCCTTTATATCCATAATTTCTTGCTTCAAGAACCAAAGGATCATTAACAACAGTACATAAATCACACTTATTTAAAGATTTAATAAGAACACCTGCTACTTTTTTAGCTATTGCTCCATTTTTAACAAATCTTTTAAATTCAAAATCAAACCTAGTATGCAATGTAGATATACAAGGAATATTTAATTTCTTAGCAAGATTAATCCCAATACGCCCTAATATAAAAGGAGAATGTATATGAATTATATCAAACTCTTCATTAATAAGTTCACTTTTATTACAAAAAACATCAACTATTTTATAAGAAGTAAAAGGTACTTTTAAACTTTTTAACCTAATAACTTTATAAGGAAACTCTTTATCATCACATCCATCAATATATGGACACACTACAACAACATCAGCATATTTTGTTAAACATCTAGCCAAATTATCAACAACCATTGTAACTCCATCTATATTAGGATAATAATTATCTATAAAAAGACCTACTTTCATTCTTTTCTTTTTCATACAACATACCTCAATATAAATATACTATATTTTTAAAAAAAATACTATTAAAAAAAATTAGATATTGTAAACTATAATTTACAAGAACACTATTTTTTATTATTATTTAATCTTTTAAGTTCTAAAACACTAATATTTAAATTATTATCTACCCCACTTCCTATTTTAACGTCCTTTTTATTATTTCCATGATAATCACTTCCAACAGTCATAAATAAATTATATTCTAAGCATACTTGCTTATAAAACTTCATTTCTTCATTAGTATGACTTGAATGATACACTTCAATTCCTCCTATTTAACACTTAATTAATTCTTTTAACAAAATCAAAAACTCTTTTTTATCAAGTTCTAAACTTTTTGGATGTGCAAGTACACTTACCCCATGAGCCAAATTAATAACATTTATCGCTTCTTTATAATTTATCCCTTTTCTATATTTTCTTGTATTTTCATAAGCTGTAATTAAATATTTATTAAACGCATCTTTAACATCACTAGCATACCCATACTTTACACACATCTTAGCAATATCAACCCTATTAATAGTATTTCCTTCATTATACACACTTTCTATTAATTTAACTAATTCTATATTACTAAATTCTAAATTATATTCTCTTTTAACTTCTTCATAAATTGTCAAAAATGAATTAATCTTATTTTCCTTAATCCACGATAATTTATCATTTAAATATTTATTATCTATATCTATTCCATATCCCAAAATATGCATTCTACCATGATTAACCTTAACAGATAATTCAACTCCATCAACAAATTTCAAACTCTCATCATTATGTAAAACATTCTTATATTTTTTAATTCCTTCAATCGTATCATGATCAGTTATAGAAAGTACACCTACATTTGATTTTTTTGCTAATTCCAATACTTCAAGTGGACTGTTTGTTCCATCACTATAATTAGTATGAGTATGTAAGTCAGCTACTTTTATTAAATCATAATACTTCTTTAACACTTCCTCTTTTTTACTTTCATCATAATTAAAACTACTTAATAACTTTGCAATTTCTTCGCTATCATTAGATTTATACATATAATCACTTCCCTTAGTTACATTATATAACAAAATTAATAATTAAAAAATTACCAATTAGTTATATTTGTAATAACTACAAGTTATAGATGCCATTAAAAATATGTATTATACTTATTACCAAAAAAGGAGTATATTATTACCAAAGAAAGGAAGAAAATCATGAATAAAGAAATGTTAAATTTACTAAAAAAGAAAAAAGAACTTATTAATCAAATTATAACTATAAGAGAAAAAACTAATTATTACGAACTAAATAACCTTTTATTAATTTCAAAAAAATATTTAAAAGATAACAATGACACATTAATTCTTAGTGAGTATATAAATAAAATTGATAAAAAACTTAAGACACTAGAAAGTGAAAAAAATCTAACTATAGAAGAAATAAAAAAAATATGTTCACATCAAATAGTAATTGATGAAAGAAAAGAAAATAATTATATTTACCCAAACTACATCTACTGTCCAATATGTACTTCTTTTTTAGAAGACATACCACCCTCATCAAGACATATAATAACTGGTAAAGTAAAAAATGATTTTAACATTGACTACGAAATATTAAATAACAAAGATAAACTTGAAGACTTTTTAACAAAACTAGAGTATACAGAAAATATACAAATATTAAGGAGATATTAAAAATGAAGAAATATGAAATTAACACTTTACTTAAACTAAAAAAAGAATGCCCTAAAATTTCAACAGATTTACTAGATTTACAAAGAGTTATTATTACAAATATAGAAAATCCAGAACTCAAAAATAACATTAAAAATATTAAAGAATTACTAATAAACGAAAGAAAAAATTTAATAAATAAATATGACGAATTAGAAAAATTACAAAATAAATGTAAACACGAAATAAGATTAACATCTATAGATAAAGAACACACTTGCATTTTATGTGGTAAAAAAATATCAGGTGAAAACACTTTTTCCTGGAGTGAAAGTATAAACAGAAACAATAACTACATATCTTTTCGATATAAAAAAGAAGATAATCCAAATGGAGACTTTGACATATATAACGAAAATGGTGAGGGAGTAGAAGAATTAACAGCCATAACATCCAACATATTAGAAAGCTATAATGATATTGATGAGATAAACCTAATACAAGAATTCAAACAAAGAAACATAAAAAATATGAAAATAATAAATAAAAAAGACAAAATTGAAAACTACATTCTGGTAATTGATGGCACTAATAAAATATATATAGATGAAAATAACTACATTTTTAGACTACATAAAAATCAAACATTCAAAATTGTAGACTACTTTTCACAAATACCAAGTATAAAAATAAAATACATAGTTAATAAAGAGTTTAAGTCCAGTGAAGAATATAAAAAAATAGAAAATAACCCAAACATAAAAATTATATTATATAATGAAATATCAACCATTTACAGTGAACTAAATAACGACCAAGATATTCCATATAAACTAATATTTAATTATAGCAAACTATATACAATAACATATTCTTCAAACAAAATAAATTTTATTCCTTATGATTTAGACCTAACAATTTTTCATTCAAAAATAATAACTGAAGAAATTAAAGAAGAAAATAATCTACTAAAACTAAAAAAAGACTTATATTATAGTTGTATTAAATAACATTTTTTAGTATAATAAGGTCATAACTGGAGGTTATTTATGAATATTGATTATGAACTATATAGAATATTTTATATTGTAGCTAAAAATGGAAACATAACAAGATCTAGTAAAGAACTTTTAATAAGTGAGCCTGCTGTCAGTAAATCAATTAAAAACTTAGAAGGGTATTTAGGTGCGCCACTATTTACTAGAACAAAAAAAGGAGTAAACTTAACAACTGAAGGAATTACATTGTACGAATATATTAGTAAAGGAATAGAATACTTTAAAAGTGGTGAAGCAAAATTTAATGAATTAATTAACTTAGAAAGTGGCACTATTAGAATTGGAATAAACACTACTCTAACAAAAGAGTTTTTAATGCCTTACTTAGAAACTTTTCATAAACTTTATCCCAATATAAATATAGAAATAAGAACAAATCTAACTAGTGAATTAAAGTCTATGCTTAAAGATGGTCTAATTGATATGCACATTTTAAATTTAACTAATGAAGAAACAAAAAATGATTTTAACATAATAAAATGTAAAACAATAACAGATTGCTTTGTAAGTAATAAACCTATTAAAGAAAAAATATCAATTAAAGAATTAAATAACTACCCTTTAATACTTCAAGACAAAAATTCTAACACAAGAAAATTCCTAGATGATTTTGCAAATAAATACGAAATAACTTTAAAACCAAAAATTGAAATAGGAAGTTATTACTTAGTAAGTGAGTTTTCACGTATTGGTCTTGGAATTGGTTATGTTACAAAAAATTATATAAAAAATAATTTAGATAACAAAGAACTATTTATTGTACCAATTAAAGAAAAAATTCCTTCTAGAGAGATAGGCATATTGCTTAATAAGAATACTACACCTAACTTTAGTACAAAAGAATTAATAAAAATAATTACACAAAATACTACTAATTAACTAAATTTCAGGACTATCAACAAATCCTGGATCCTTAAATCTAAAATAAACTAAACAAATTGCACCAACAACAAAAAATACACTACCAAAAAGTCTTATTCTAATAAGATTTTTTTCTTTAGAACTTGCTTCATTATAAATTTCATAATTTCTTTTCAAATAATAAAGATAAATTATAAGTGCTATAACTATAGTTATCTTAAAAATAGTACCACCCTTTTCATGATAAAAACTATCACCTGTTTCAATAAACTTTTCCTCATAATTAGTACCTATTATTCCCATTACTGAAATAATTATAAAAACAACATAAATAATTTTTTCAATATCTAAGTTTACCTCTATACTATTTCTCATAATAAATTATAAGTTTTACACCACAATAAAAGACCTCTAATTAGAAGTCTTATCAAAACTAACAGTCTTAGACCATTCTAAGAATTTAGGTTTGTACTTATCTTTATTCTTTTCTGAACAAATAAATTGTATTAACCAAAAAGCATCTTCTGACTTATTAACAGTAGCTAAATAATAAATATTCTTTCCATTCATTTCTTTAACATATTCAAAATAAACAACACCATCTTTATTAATTACTTCACTATCTAATTTATTATTACTAACTACTAACCTAGCATAATCTTCTAAAGAATTTTCACTAGTAATATTTACTTTTTCTAAATCAGTAAAACTTTCTTTTAAAGCAGTAAATTCCATATCTATTCCCTTTAAATACACAGTTTGACTAACTATATCAGTTTCTACTAAACCATCTTCTAAAGTAACATTTATACCATTAACACTATATTTCTTTTCTCCAACATTAAATTCACATCCTGCTAAAAAGAAACAAAAAACAACTGCGAATATACCTAAAATAATTCTATTTTTCATATCATAACTCCTTATACTATAAAAGTGTACCATAAAAAATATAAAAAATCTATAAAACAAAGTTTCTAATTTACAAAAAAATACAAGTTTAATAAATCTATTATATAAATAATTTAATATTCTAAGTTTAAAGATAAAATAAAATTTAAATCTATAAAAAAGAAAAACTGTAACTAATCGTTACAGCCACTTTTACATACATTGCTTTTAACTTCATTAAATGCTTTTTCAAATAATAATTTTAGGTCTTCACTATCTTCATTTTTCCAGTAATCTTCAGGTTTTTCATAACCTTTTGTATCAAGTGATGTTTCATCATTAAATAGCAATATTTTACCTTCTTTTACAACAATTAAAGCAGGTACAAATACTCTTTTATTTCCCTCTTCATCATTTGGTATGTATTCATTTAATATTTTTACTATTTTTTGATATTTTTCAGAATTATTTTTTCTATCTTCTAGAATATTAAAATAATAAACTTTATCTATACCAACTTTTTTAGCTACTTCTTCTACATAAGGAACATAAGCTTGACACCAAGGACATTCAGGAAAGCCTAAATATACTACACCAGTTCCCTTTTCAAGTATGTTTATTATTTGATCTATATTTCTATAAACAAACGGATTATTATCACTCACCTTACTATATTCATTTTTAAATTTTTGAGCATCAGTTTCTTTATTATCATCTTTCCTAATAAAGAAGAAATATAATAGAATTAAACCAATAACTACAAGTATAGCTCCTAATAAAAACTTTTTTAAATTTTTCATGTTTTTCCTCCTTCTATTTAAATGATAACATATTTATTTTTATTTGTAACTAAACTTAAGGTTGAGTTTATTTTTTATTACAAGTATTACTTAAATTAAGAGGAATTTGATATTTAGTAATATTACCTTCATTATCAGTAGCATTAATAAGTATATATAAACTATTATTATCATACTTATCACACTTATTAGAAAAATCTTTCAAATCAAAATCAATATTCTCCAAATAATCTTCTAACTTAATACTTCCATCATAATTATATTTACAAGTATCAAGTACTTTAAACTTATCATCCTTTTTCTCATATAAACCACATTCTATTTTTACATATTTAGTAGTATCATCTCCTCCACAATAAGTAACATTTCCTAAATGTAAATGACTATCACTCTTATTATAAGCAAGTGACCCATAAATATTAAAGTCTTCACAACTTGAACTAATTATCTTAAAGTTTATTTGATTATCCCGAAAATTAAGTGAAGCAATTACTATTAATAAAATAACTAATATAATTGAAGTCAGTATTATTAACTTCTTTTTATTCTTATTAACTTTCCCATCTAAAATACTATCTAAACTAATATTATAATCCTCACATATTAACTTTAAAACACTAATATCAGGTATATTTTTTCCATTTTCCCATTTACTTACTGCTTGATAAGTAACACCATATTTATTAGCAAACTCATTTTGTGTAAGATTACTCTTTATTCTTAACTCTTTAATCAAGTTACCAATTCTAACTGGATCCATTAAATCACCTCTTATAAATCAAACACCTTATAAACTAAAACACTATTAATAATTAATAAAACTACACCTATTACCAAATGCACTTCATTCATAGGAAATTTACTAACTTCATATAAGACACTAACTATACTAGAAAGAACAAATCCTATAATAGCATAATATGTTTCTTTCTTATAATGTTTTAAACACCAATCAATTATTTTAGAAACAAACACAATACCAAGTACAACACCTAGCATAAATACACACATTAAAATAATATTAGTACTTAAATTTTTAAATGCTGTAATCTCATTTACCATATTTAAAACTGGTTCATAATAACCTATCAACATAAGAGTAAAAGAACCGCTTATACCAGGAACAACCATTGTAACTGCAGCTAACATACCTACAAAAAATAAAATAACATATCCATACATATTTATATTATCAAAAGTAACCAAATTACTGCTTTTATGAAATATTAACATACTAAGAACTATTAACATTCCAACTAACATAAGAGAAGTATCTTTTATAGTAATTTTATATCCCTTAACATTCTTACAAAGTGAAGGAATACCACCAATAATCATACCCAAGAATATCAAAATAGTTATAATAGGAGCCTTATCTAAACCAAACTTAATAATTCTAGCAAAAACACTAACAGAAAAAACTACTCCAAGCCCTATTGGTAACAAATACATAAAATACTTTTTAAAATCATTAACACTTTTATAAAAATTACTAGCTGCTTCAATTAACTCTTCATAAATTCCCATCAAAACAGCAAGTGTACCACCACTTACTCCAGGAATAACAAAAGATATTCCTAAAATTATACCTTTAATAAATAAAAATATTTTCTCTTTCATATATTCTCCTTTTTATAATAATTAATAAACATAAATAAAACAATTAAACCAACTAAATATCCAGCACATACATCAGACAAATAATGCACTCCCAAGTACAACCTAGATACTCCTATTAATATTATTATAATAACTAAAAATATAGTAAATAATACTTTTTTTAATCCTTTAATATCACTATTATTAAGTAAATAAATTAAAATTCCATAAAAAACAATACTACATGCAGTATGTCCACTTGGAAATGATGGATCCCATGGAACATTTATTAAACTTGTAAGTGGCCTTTCTCTATTAATAATAAACTTAATAATCAAATTAATCAAATAAACTGTAAATAAAGAACAACTAAGTTTAATAATATTTTTTTTATTTTTATAAACAACAAACAAAATTATTAAACTAGTTATATAAAAGTATACACTTCCCATATTAGTAATAATTTTAAAAAAAATAGTTAAACCATTATTCACTAAATTACCTAATATATAATCATGGATAAACATATCAAATGTTAATAACTCATAACTAAAGTATCTTTTTACTTGAATAAATGTTAATAACATTAAAATAATTGTTAATAAATAATACTTATTCACTTTTAAAAAATTTTTCATATTAACCACATAAAAATTATACAACAAAAAAACTATATTGTAAACTAAAACAACATAGTTATAAGCATTAATATAATACCACATAAAATTCCCATATTAACCATTTTCTTATCCTTACTATCTTTAATTAAAGGTAAAAATTCAAAACAAGCAATATACATAATCATACCAAAAGTAAATGATAAAAGTGTTCCAATAATAAATGCATTCAAAGTAAACTTATATAAAACTAAAGCACCAAATAAATAAGATATTCCAATACCTATCATGCATAGTAAAGTTTTACTTTTACCATATAATTCATTAAACGTACTTGATAAAGTAAACCCAAGGGGTAAATTATGAAGTGCAATTCCAAGAGTTAAAATAACAGCAGTATCATAACTAGTTAAAACAGTACTATAAAGTGTCATTCCTTCTATAAAATTATGAATAACTAAAAACACACAAGTAATAAAAGATATATGTTTATATGCACTCTTTTCTTCATGATGATGATGTCCACCTAAAACATCTAGTACGATTACTACTGCAAACCCAATAATTATAAAGAAGCAAGTAAATAGTATACTCTTAAATGTATCAAATCCTTCTTTATAAAATAGATAAGCATCAGGTATTAAATGAAATAACCCCAAAAGAATTAAAACAATAAATCCAAGAGCCACACTGAAAGTCATAACTTTCTTATTATTCTTTGTAGAAAAAACAATTAAAGACCCAATTAATAAAGAAAACACCTCAAATATACTTAATACTAAAACTACAAATAAATCCATAATTCCTCCTATATATCCATATATTTTTTATATTTAGGTAAATCACCTTGTTTAATACCACTAATACTTGGTTTAACTTGAAACACTCCAGGATACTGGTTTCCTTCTATTACAATAAATTCACCTTTATCATTTAAAACAACATCCCAACCAACATATCTAATACTTGGTACAACCTTACTTAAAGTGCTTATAAAGTTTTCTAACTCATTATAACGTGGTACTTTAAACCCTACAATATCACATCCACTACTTGGATGTTTATAATAAATATTTCCTTTCTCATCTATCGCAGGTACATAAACAGTTCCTAAATCATTAACAAAAGTATACATTCCACCACTACTAAAATTATCAACATTTCCATTATTACCTATTCTTAAAATAGTATTCAAAATATGAGTAACCCCTTTATCATCAACAAAAGAAAGCACTCTAAGAGTATTAACACTTCCCTTATATAACTTACTAAAACTTTCGTGTTGATAAATAAACTCTTCAATAATAAACTCTTCTTTTTTCATAATAGAATTATATAACTTTAAAACATTATATTCATTCCTAAACATATTTCTATCTATATTAATAATCTCTAATCCCTTACCACCACAATTATTAACTTGTTTACAAACTATTTTTTCTTTATCAAAAATATAATCCTTAAATTCTTTAAAAGTAGCATCTCTTAAATCAATAAAACTTCTACCTAAATAATTCTTAAATAACTTATTAAATTCTCCCTTATCATCAAGTAAATGCCAGTCTTCTTTTTTATTATACTTTTTAACTATATCATTATTATATTTACCAGTTAAATAAGTACTTCTTTCTTTACTATTTAAAAGATAAAACTCAAACTCAAAATAATCCATATACCCACTTCCATATAAAAGTGCACATTTAGCCATATCAAAAAGTACATAAAAAGTACTTTTATTTATTTTACCACCAACTATTTTTGCATGATTAACATATTCTTTAAATTTCATATTTTTTAATTTTTTAAATACATAACTTATTTTCATAATTAACACCTATTAAAATTATAGTAAACTTTTTTGAAAAAGTCTACTACTTAAAAATAGAAATCACAATTTATGTAATTTATTATAAATAAAAATGAGAGCTTTCGCTCTCTTCAGGGGGCCGCCAAAGTTGTGCTAGTCATATTAAGAAAAACTCTGTAAAATCAACGTTTTTATGTATAAACAGTTTAAAAAAATTTGGATTTTCACACAACAATTTAACTGAATTGTTGTGCAAAAACTGTGCAGACATATAAAAAGCATATATAGGATACGTAGCTATATATGCTCTTTTTTATAATTCATTATCTAAACTTAAAGTAACAATATTTTTAGTAAAATAATTTCTAGGATGATTTATGTAATTTCTTAAATTCATATTTGATGTTGTTCTAATAAATATTGATACTTGATTTATTATATCGAATACTTCACTATCATTTTCACCAATTTCATTCTTACCAATAATTGAAGAGATATTGTCTAATTCTTCTTGTGATATTAATTCGTAAAGATCTAATAAAGAGCATGCTTCTTTTATCTTATTAAAACTTTCCAGCAATTCTGCATCAATGATATCAGGATTTTTATATACCTTTGAAAAATAATTGCTAATTGCTCTTAATTTATCCTTTTTTTCTTTATCAATTAATAATGCTTCAACATCAACATTCGAACTTATTGGTGTACCTTGAAATCTAGCTTTTAAGTCAATTAAAATTCTGAAAGTTTTACAATTTAGCGTTGCCAATGCTTTAATATCATTAATATATTTAGCATTCTTAATACCTAGCTTATAAAGTGTAATATCATCAACATTTAATATTTCTAACGATACTGGTTTAAACTTAGTATCACAAAACTTATATACTTCAGTAATTGAAGACATATCTGGATCATCAAAAATATTAGAGAGCTGAATATACAAATAATTTATATCATGGGTCAATATAATAAGTTTTGTTGTTTCTTCATCAAATTTTTTAGTTAAACCTGCTATCACATTCCTAACATTTTGATATCCTATTACATCTAAAGAAACAACAGGATCATCCATAACTATACATTTATTACTTAGATCTTTATTTTCTAGAGAAGAAATAAACATTCCAAATGCTAATATATGTCTTTGCCCATCACTTAGTGTTTTAATATCGGATACATTTTGCAATTTAAATTCATATGTATATGGCGTAGTTCTTTTATTAACCGAAAACTTAATTATTTTATTAAGACCTAATTTTTTACAAACTTTATTTATACCATCTTCATATTCTTTCCCATAGTTGTCCATTAAAGTTGTTAATGTTTCTTTTTCTTGTTTTATTTTATTACTTAAATTATTTATCAATATCAATAAAAATCTTAGTTTCTTTATATTTTTATTTAATATATAATTTTTAATAGCTATTATTTTTTTCTCTAACGGTTTTATTTCCCCTTTGCCACCAATTTTGGGCATATCCATAACGATAAAAATATCATTTTTTACATTTTCTAATACTTTTTTTAATGATTCTTCCATTGAAATAATTGATTCCATAAACTTGGGTGCCACTTCCATATATACATCTTTCTTTGCTGTCAATATCCCAACATCCGCTATATTTTTTTGAATAAACTTCACCGTTTTCTCTTTATCATCATTATATTTACTATTAATAATACTATTCCATTTTTCTTTAGCTTTTGTGATATTGTCATTATCACAAAATAAACATTTTTCCCTTGTCTCGTGAATGTGGAGCCATGATTTAATCATAGTTACTAACTCCTCATTATATACAACAGAATCATTGCTTAATTGTTCTTTAATCTTCTCACATTCTATGGATTCATTTTTCAATACAATAATCAAATCATTAATAGATTTTAAACTTTCAAAATTACCGTCAGAAAATTTTTTAAGATTTTCATTTGTGTTTATTGAATTCAACATTAGCGATAGATTTGTATCTAATTTTACACTTTTTACCATTATAGATAATGCTTCATCATCTACAATGTCAGTCTCCAACATATCACAAGTATATTTTTCATATTCTTCATTAATTTTATCACAATCTATCAAATAATCGTTATCAGTATATTCAGCATAGTTGATTGGAATATTTACTAAATTCCTCTGTAATTCATTCTGTATTGATGTTTTTAATTCGTTAAGTTTAGCTGAATAATCATCATATTCTTTTTTATATTTTTCCACTATTTTTTCTTGGTTTACTATTTCTTCACCAATCCATAAGTTTGAAAAATTATTTCTGTTTGTTGAAGTTTGGTAAGCACCTGATTCATTTACTGTGTATATATTTTTATTTACATAATCAACATTAAAAACAAATTCAGAGTCAAAACAATCGTTTTTAGAAAATGTTGTTTTACCAGATCCATTTTTCCCATAGATAAAAATAAAACTTTTATTAGTATTTAATGTTAATTTGTTACCAGTTTCTGGATTATTATAATTAATTTCCATATATACTTCACCTACTTTTTTTAGTTATATTATTTTTCCACACTATGCATTGAGGTATTATTATACTCTATTAGTTTTATCTTTTTAAAATCTTCTTTAGAATATATTATTACTTGTGGTAATTCTACCTTTTCTTTAGAATTAAAATGTTTAAATGGTGCAAACCATATATAGTAATCTGCCTTTGATTTTTTCAAAATTGAAATAAAACTTTTGTCAAAGAAGAACAAATGAAGCCTTGCTTGAATCACATCACCAACTAATGCATCATTAACATTAAAACCTTCTTTTTCCATATAGGAAGAAGATTCATCTAATATTAGATAAATTAATTTATAATTGACATGATTGTTTTTATATAAATCATAACTTGAATTATGATTATCTATTACTCTTTTAAAATTTGATAAATATTTATCATAACTATGATCTTCTTGTGTTGATAAATCTGTTACAGTATTAACAAAAATATTACCTGAAAATGATATATTGTTATCTTTCACAAATTTTTGTATTTCCTTATAAGTTTCATTTTCCTTTTTTATATGAGGATTTATTACTTTTCCTTTTGCATTAATATAAGCGTGATCATCTACTCTCATAACCTCCATCATCAACTTATATTTATTACTATAAAAGTCTGGTGGAGGATCAGATTTAGATGAAGAACATTGCCACTCTTCAACTTTTCTAACACACTGTAAAATTTCTTCATCATTATCATTAAATATAAATATTTCACTATTGTCACATTCGCATAAATCATTAACAATATTTATTTCTCTATCATAGTAAGCCATAACAAAACTCCTAACTTTTAAAAATCTTCATTTATCTCATATACTTGCCCATAAGTTGGATGATTAATTATTTTTAACAACTCATTTCCTATTTTTCTTACTTCGAAATAGAAAACAATAGCATCTTCTGAATCAAAAGTATTTTGTTCTTTTGGATCGGTGTCATGTTTTGCATAATTTAATACTTTCTTTAAATCATTAAGTCTTTCATATAATTCATAACTTATAATATTTTCTTTATATAATTGTTCAATGTTTTTTCCTAATTCTCTTCTGTTATATATAAATTTAAATAATTTATGTTTTGAAAGGATTATTTTTACCAATGTTTCAACATGAAGTGCAGCATCAATTATAATATGTCTTGCTCTATTACAATAATACATATCACTTCTGGCATACTGAAGACTTCTAAAAACATTCCTATAATCTCCTAAATGATTAAAAGGATTTATAGTTGGATTTAATGGTGCAGCATATCCTCCAAATCCACCTAGTTTTTGATCATATTCCCATATTTCTCTTTGAGCATTTTTATCCATGTATTGTTTTTGAATTATCATTGAAAATTTTTTGAAATCTTTTTTATCTTTCTCAGAAAATGAATTATTTAGAATTACTCTAGTTTCTGCTCTCATACATCTATTACAACAATTCTAAATATTTATTTAACATTTCAATTTCTAATTCATTAACTAATTTAACAAAATCAGTATAATCTCCAGTAGTATCTGCTTTATCTAAAGCATTATAATATTCTAATCTTTTTTCTTTTTTTACAATTACTGGAAGATAACCATTATTCATTAAAGATAAGTTCATTACTAATCTTGAAGTTCTACCATTACCATCAACAAATGGGTGTATTTTAACTAATTCACCATGTAATAATGCTGCTCTAATAATTGGATGATATTTTTTCCAATCTTCATAATTAATAATTAATTTTTCCATTAATTCTGGAACTATTAAATAATCTGGTGAAATATGTGTAGCACCTTTTATTTTTACATTTTCGTCTCTATATTTACCAGCATTATCATCATCAATTTCTTTTAGTACTAACTGATGAATATTTTTAATATTCCATTCAGTAATAGGTTCTTTATCTTTAATAAGATCATCTAAGAATAATATTGCCTGTTCATGATTAATTACTTCCAAATGTTCTTTTAAAGATTTACCACCAACTGTAATACCTTCTAAAACAACTTGTGTTTCTCTTAAAGTTAATGTATTTCCTTCTATACCATTACTATTATAAGTCCATTCTAAATTTATAGATTCTTTTAAAGATTTTAAAGTTTCTTTTGATATAGGTCTTTTAGAATTTAATTCTTTATTTAATTCATCGACTTTATCAAAATAATTATCAGGTAAATCAAATTTAAATTCAGTATTATCTAGTTTAACACTTCTTTTATCTGCTGGTTTATTAGCATTAATAGGAATATTCCAATTGTTACCTACTTTAACAGCACCTTCAATTCTTCCATCTTGTAATAATTGTCTTATTCTTCTTTCACTAATACCCCACTTTTTTACAGCATCATTTGTAGTCATAAATTCCATAGTTATACCTCCAATTCATATTTTTCTACTATTTCATTATATTTATCGTGTCCACATTTCTTTATTAGATCATCTATGCAAAGTGATTTATAATATGGTATTTTATTTTTTAAATCATCATCTGAAACCTTGTCAATACTTGAAAAAGAACCGTTTGGATTTGTTAAGTAAGATAATTCGAATACTAAAGATTTATCTAAATATTTTGTTTGCAATTTTAATAATAAATCTTCTAACATTTTTCTATCAAAATTAATTTTCAAATCATTTAAATCTTTAATATTATCAATCAATTCCTTAATTTCCTTTATTTCTATTAATTCCATAATTTTCACCTCTGTTTACATTATACCGTTATCGGTAGTATTTGTCAATATATTTTATACCGTTATCGGTATATTATTATAATATTTCGTTTTAAAATTATTATGTAACTTATTTTAAAAATTCAAGAAGTTCTTCATAAAACTTTTCAGAATTATTTTGTACTTCCTCTTTAAATTCATTTATTTCTACATTCAATTTTTCAGTTTCTTTCTTATCTTTTTCAAAGTATTTAACATTCTTATCATAATATAATAAATCGTTATATTTTGAAAAATCTATATTATATTCTTGTATCTTATTACTGATATTAGCTAATAAAAATATGTAAGTAAAGCCAACATTTTCTAATTCTAAATAATGTTTATTGTCATTAGTAAAATACTTTAAACATAAGAAAAGAAGCATTTTCAAGAAATAATAATTTTGATATATCAATAATTGAAATATTTCTTTTTCTTTTGGGTTATTAATTTCGATTACTGTACTTACAATTAATGTACTATGAGTAAAATTACACATTTTATCATATAGTTCAGTTAGCATTGATAATTTTTCTTTACGATTTATATCTTTAAATGCTGGTTCACATATTTCATTCATATGTGTTCTAAACTTATCAATTATTTCACAAACTCTTGTCTTATCTCGTTCTATACCTAAAGTTGTAAATTCATTATATACATTTTCATCAAACTGAATCATCATAGCCATCATAATATATTCAAAGGAAGATCTTAATAATGTATTTGAATCTACTAAGTTATAACATTTCAAATTATAATCAACATTTATTAATGATTTATGTGCTTGTTTTAATAAACTAATTGTTTCATGATGCTTAGTTCTTCTTTCATTTTCCAATTTTGACACATTATAAATACAACCATCTTTTAATGGTTTAATAAATTTTCTATTTATGGCATTATTAATAGTTTTATGTGATATTTGCATATTTTCACCACCTTAAAAAGTTTAATATTTATTATATCACTATTATTTGATAAATTTAACATTGATTAACAAAAAAAGTATAAATAGATAAATTAAAACTATATATACTTTTTAACATTTAATTTAAATATGTTAAATTTTTACTATTTTTATAACATGTTATGACACTTATGACACTTGTTTTTGTGTACCCCCACATATCTAAGTGACGCAAGTGACGCAAACTACTATGATAATTCAATTTTCTTTTTTTCTGCTAATTCCATATCAACTATAGATAATAAATCATAACTTATTTCTTTCCAATTTTTTGATAAATCAATTGTTATAAATTGTATTTTTGCATCTTGAACACCATCTACATTTGAAACAACTTTTGCATTATATGATTCATTAATTGGTTCTAAATCGAATGGTAGAGGGTATAAAAGAATGCCCTTAAGATTGTTTGTTGCATTTATATTATTTAAATATGCTAGCATTTGATACATATTAGCACTAATTAACGTCTTTTTATCATAATTAGTAGATAAGTATTCTTTATAATATTTTGTGTCTAGAATAATAGTTTCATCCTTTGAAGAAATAAGAGTATCCATCTTCATGTCAGGTAAAATATCATTATTTCCACCCTCAAAATTCCACTTAAGAACACTTTGATATTTAACCTTATACTTTTTATCTAATTCGTAAAAATAAAATTTATTTACAAACAATTCAAATATTGAATTCATATTCTTATCATCATTAAATAAATCAAAAAATTCATACTTTCCTGTTTCTTCACTTAACATTTGATTATTATTAATTAATTCGCATATTTTAAGAGTTAAAAAATAATAATCATTCATCCTATTAAATTTTAGGTTTTTAAATGTACTTTTATCTATTTCGATATAATCAACTTTAGTAAAATGAAATATAATATTATTTAATTTTTTCTTATTTTCAGTTGAAATATCACTTGCTTTATATAATTTTAATGATACACTTTTTAATATTTGATTAAAAATATTATTTTCTTCAAATTCATCAAAATCACAATATATTTTGCCATTAACTAGTGTTTGTTTGTCTAAGGACGATTTAAAATCAATTCTTCCTTTTACAGATTTTAAGCAATCATTTTTATTAATATATTCTTTATATAATCCTTTTAATAATATTTTTTTAATATTTATAATAAATAATTCAGCATATATATCTGATGATTTAAAATCATCATTAGAATCAAGATTGGTCAAATCCATTGAATCTACCTTATCCCATATATAACTATACATGAATAAGGCGTTTTTTATAGGAACTTTAAACTTATTCATAAGAAACTCCTATAACATATCTGAATATTCTTTTATTTTATCTTCATCATCAATCCAATATTCTTTTAATAATGGTAATATTTCATATTTTACAATATTATTATAAGAGTTTTGTAAATCATCAACTTTTAATTTATCAACAAAATAGCTGTGACCTATTTTGAAACCTTTATTTAAATCATTTTCAATATTTTCATTGATTTTAATAAATTTTGAACATAATTGTTCAACAAAATCTGCATTAATATTATTTTTAATGGTTAAATATTTTTTAAATTCAGGCTTGCTAAATGCAGGATCAACTTCATAAAAAGCAAATCTTCTTCTTAAAGCATAATCAACCATAGCTAATGATCTATCAGCTGTATTCATCATTCCAATAATATAAACATTATTAGGAACATAGAAAACATCTCCAGAATAAGGTAAAACAACCTTTTCCTCTTCTCTTTTATCATTCTCTATTAATAACATTAATTCTCCAAGAATTTTGCTTAAATTACCTCTATTAATTTCATCAATTATGCAATAATATTTACTATTTTTATCATTCTTAGCTTTTTCACAGAATTCTTTAAAAACACCATCTTTCAATTCGAATTCATTATTTTTATTAGGTCTAATACCTTCAATAAAATCTTCATAAGAATAATTTTGATGAAATTGTAAAGATAATATTTTATCTTCATCTTTTTCTCCAATTATGGAATATGCTAATCTTTTAGCAATAAATGTTTTACCAACACCAGGTGAACCTTGTAATATAATGTTCATTTTAGTATCTAGTAAATTTCTTAAATCGTAATAATCATTTTCATTCACAAATACATCATCTAAAAAATTTGATACCATATATTTTTTATTAATAGTTGATTCATTTTCATCTTTATCATTTATTACATCATCAATGAAATGCCATAAACTTGATCCTAAATATTGAGTATCATTATTATTAACTTCAGGTACATCTCTTCTAATATATTTATTTAGTAAAAAAGATAATTCTTCAGCTTGTAAATTACTTTCACAAGAATAACCAAAATATTGCATTAATACATATAGTTTATTTTTTGAACAAATATTTAAAAATTTATCAGGATAATAAATATATAATAATTTTGTTAATAACATACTTGTTCCAGCTAGTAACGGGTACTTTTCAACAGCCTTTATTGGAACATCAGAATTACCATATTCCTTTAGGAACATATATAATTGATATTTGAAGTTTTCCCAAAATTCTTGTGGATTATTTATTAATTGATTTCCTTTACCATAATATTCATTTTCACTATGCTTATATATACCAAATTTTGCAGCTGTAGAGCCACCAATTCCAGGACCGGCATCTTTATATTCTCCAAATTCCAACTTATAACATAATGATTTTTTATAATTTGCTCCGCCCAAAGCATATTCTTCCAATGAAAGTGTGTTAATACGTTCTATAGGATATTTCTTTTTAAATTTTTCTCTTTTATCAACACAATCTTTTTCATTAGAAACAAGATTAACAAGATTTTTATTATAATACTTTTTGAATGCTCCTACTAATGAAGAATCAACATTTTCCACTAAATTTTTAGTTAAAACTTCACCAATTTTTCTATAATCAGGATTGGAATTATTAATTAGAAAATTTCCTACGTCTTGAACATCTAGTCCATGATAAATATTTTTATTATCATCATTATTAGGTATCTTAAAATATGCTAATACTCTTGAAGCATCGAATCCTCTTCCTTTATCATCTCGATAATAATTATCTTCAATTGTCTTCATAGAAGAACCGTTGAACAAATATTCATATAAAACATAATAATTAAAATCATCAGTAAATGGATTTATATCTACATGTTGATCTTCTAGATATATTAATCTTATATTATCATTCATAATTATTACTCCTCTTCATCTTTCTTAAATACTTTAAAACTCATAGGAACAAGTTCCATACTATTTAATAATTGATCCCCATCAATTATAAAACAATTTGCAATATTGTCACCTAATGAAGATATTCTATAGATTTTATAACTTTTACCATGAATTTTAGCTACATCTAATTCATTTCTAGTAATATCAAATGGTGAATTTTCGTTCATAGTAGTTCCCTTAACTTCAATGTAAATTGGAACTGGATTACCATCAATAATATCAAAAGAGAAAACATCATATCCTAATCCATCACCTTTAGTCTTTGATACTTGTTCTACCATATTAACTAAATTGGTATAACCAAGTTTAGCTAATTTTAATTTTTCATAATCTACAACTAATTCTTCTGCTTTTTTACCATTCTTGGCTTTTCTTTTATTAATCTTCTCAAAATTATATAATCTTACAGTTGGTGCACTATCAAAATTTGGTTTTTTCTTATATGTCTCATCAGGAAACTCAATAATTTGAATAGATGTTGTATTATCAACGTTTCTAACTTTTCTTGGATTCTTTTTAATAGCTCTTTCTTCTTTAATTTCCTCTTCTACAGTTTCATCCAACTTATCTAATGATATTTGATTGTTAATATTATTAATATCCAAATCATGATCTAAAGATCCATCAAAATATTCCGAACTACAAAGAAACTCTCTAACTTCTTTTTTTTCTGATATTTCACAGTATCTGGAATTTTCAAATTTATCAATTACATTTTTTATATATATAACTGATTCGTCATCAGCAATTTCAAAAGATTGATCACTTATATATTTAATATGTGGCAACTCTGGAAATAACTCATCAAATCTTATATCATCAACATATGTTTGTTTAACAATTTTATCAATATATTCTGATTTATCAAAATCTTCCACTTTTCTACTTTCTTCAATAAGATTTAAGCATTTTTCCCAATCAGAATACTTTTTAGTTCTCATAACAAAAATGATAAATTCGTTATAAGATATTTTAGATGAGCCTGTTCTTTTATATAATTCATATAAAATTTTATATAATAACATAATTGCAAAAACAGTTACTTCTCCATATCGTTCATTTCCAGGTAAAACGTTAAACGCTAATTTCTCAATTTGTCTTTCAATTAATTCATGATATATTTCTAAATCCTCAGCAGTTTTAATGTATTTAGATATCATTTCATATGCTTCCGTAACATAATCATCTTTATACTGAGAAGATGTACGATAAGATAATCCAAGATATTCACATATAATTGCATTTCTAAATGTATTATCACTAATCTGGTTAGGATATTTTGCTTTCATATCTGGATTATCATTAAATTGTTTTTTATAAAATGTTGCAAAATCCATTGTTTTTCCTGACATTTGATATCTATCAATAATCTGTGCAACATATAAAATAAAATCAATTTTTATTGATTGTTTAGTCATAAACCAATAATCAATTTGTGGTCCTCTATCAACAATATCATCTAAAAACATTTTTAAATCATTATTCATCGTACTTTCCCTCCTCAACATCTTTAATAACATTAGCTAAATAATAAGCTAATAATGGCGGTACTGCATTACCTATTTGTTTAATTACTGAACTTTTATTTCCATAAAATATAAAATCATCATCAAAAGATTGTAATCTAGCAGCTTCCCTAGGAGTAATAGTTCTTGATTGTTCTGGATGTATGTATACCCCTGATGATGGTGTATCAAAACGTGTAATAATAGTTTTAGATAAATCTTCCCATCTCATCCTTCCATATGCACCACTATGAACAGATTTTATATTTTTCCCTTCTTTCAAATCTAATCGTCTTCCACCAGGTTTTAATTCATTAATTCTGTCAATTGCAACTTTATTATGAGTTGTCGCTTTATGATTGAATAAAAATTTAGAATTTTTTCTTCTTTCCTTTTGATATTCAGTTAATGGTTTATTCTTATAATCTTGTTCAAAGTCACCTTCACCACTTGATAAATAATTTAAATCTGAAATTGCATCATATATTGTAGCTTTTTTAATTTCTCCTGATTTTATCATTCTGTTTTTTGTTTCTTCAAAAGCTTTTTTAAAATTTATTTTTTTCTTTGATCCAAATATTATTAAACGATGCCTGTCTTGTGGAACTCCATAATCACTCGCACATAATACTTGCTTATAGATATAATACTTTCCTTTTTTAAAATTAGTTTCATCAGAAAATAGATTTTCAATTTCTTCGATAATTTTACCATTCGACATAGAAAGCATTCCTGGAACATTTTCCATTATAAAATATTTTGGTTCTACTTTTTGAACTACTTCAAAATAATTTCTAAATAAGAAGTTTCTTGGATCTTCAAGAAATGCATTCTTTTTTCTTATTCTTGCACCAGCCATACTAAATCCTTGACATGGAGGTCCACCTATAATAACATCAACCTTATCATTTAATTCATCTAAATACGGTATAAAATTTTTAATATCATCATTTATCATCAAAGTATCTGGATGATTTTTTTTGTAACTATCCGATATACTTTTATCTATCTCGTTTGCTAAAACTATATCATAACCAGCTTTTCTGAATCCAGAACTTAATCCGCCAACACCGGCAAATAAATCTATTACTTTCATGATTCTACCTCCTCTGCTAGATCATTCATTCTATATTTGTATGCATAATTAATAATGTACTCAATTTCTTCATCTGTAAAATTATAAATTTTTCCAATTATTCTATCTATATCATCAATTATAGATTTAGAATATTTGTGTTTATATTCGTATTCAACTTGCTTAGAACCGATATGTTTTTTGTTTTTTTCTAAATCCTTTTCTAATTTAATTGATAATTTTTCTAATTTTTTAATTTCTTCATTATTTAATTTTAAATAGTCAAATCTTATATTATCGACATCCAATAATGTAACATGCCAACAATCAGATAATAAAATCCAAAGATAATAAAATGTTGAGGAATTAAAGAAACAATTTAAAATTCGTTGTTGAGTTTGTGATTCACAATTTATTTGTTTTATTTCATTTGTTTCTATTTCATGCATAAAGCATTTACTCCATAATCCCAATCTTGTACTTAAATACAACTTATATTCTCCATCTTTCTGATTAAAAATTTTTGGCAACTTATTTTCAATTTTATTTACTTTAGAAAGTATACTTTTTTCTATTTTTTTGCCGAATTTTGGAATATTAACGAAGTCATTGTTTTCAATATATTTTATATTTTTAAATAAATTTTCTCTTTCACTGTTATACCAATAATTATATGAAGAACTAAATAAACTACATTTATCTGGAGATTTATTCGCAAAAAATATTGTTAGCCTTTGATGTACACCTTTAAATATGCATCCTGGTCTATCAGCATAAGTACTAATATATATTTTTGAAGAATTTTTAAACATATAATCTCTAATTGGTTTCATTCTTGGAGTTGATATTAAAGGTAATGGGACAATAAATGATATAATACCATTGTCACTTAAAATATTGTAAGATCTCTCTATTGTATAAGCGTATAAATTTCCACACTTTATTGAATAAAAATTATTTAAAAGCATTCCCTTACTTTCTACGTATGGAGGATTACCAATAATACAATCAAATTTGTATCCGAATCTTGTCCAATTAAATGAATTTTTATGTGAATCTATAATTACATAATCTCTTCCTGTGAACGCATCAGCAAGAATGAAATTTTTACTGAATATTTCTTCAAAGTTTTTAGGCATTAATCCTTTAGAAATTGTTTTCAAAATCAATCTCATTTTTAATAAACTAATGGCTTCATATGAATTATCTAATCCATGTAACATTCTTAAAATATTAACAACTTCATTTTCAATATTCATTTTTACTTTAAAATTAATTTTTTCTTTAAGCGTATAAATAAAATCAAATGCTGTAATAATAAATGCTCCTGATCCACACGTAGGATCTATAACTTTTAAATTGTTTATTTCTTTATTAATTTCATTTAATTCATCATCGCTGAATGTTGAAAACAATTCGTTTAATATAACTTCTAAATCTACATTATATTTAATTAAATCATACTGTTCTTTAATAGCATCACTCAAATTATACTTCTTTATAATATTATTAATAGACGACTTTAATTTACTTTGGATACTACCATTTAATTTATTAAATAACGAAATTAATATTGAATAATGAGTAATATACTTAGTTGTATCATCTGGAGTATAGTAAGATCCAGTTTTTCTTCGATTAATATGCTTTTCTAGCACATATCCTAATAATGTTTGAATATTATCATAATCATTGTTATTTATATCAATTAATTCTTTGAATTTAATATAAATATTATTAAAATCAATATTTGATTTAATAGAATTGTATTTTTTAAAGAATAATGGAGTTCCTAACCCATCTTCATAAAGTATTATCTTATTCTTAAACTCTTCAAAATTCATCATATAATCTTCATTATATTTAGATTGTAAACATATCATAATTAAAATATCGTTTAATAAATAAAAACTATCTTTTTCTTTAAAACCATTACTAATAAAATCAGAATATGTGCTTTCATATAATCTACTTATTTTAGCAATATCAGATTTCATGTTGACCTCCCTGAACTATATATCTTTAGGCAACTTACTGTAATCATATTTAGTTGCTATCTTTTTTAATTCTTGTATTTCTTTATCAATGTCCTCTAATGCTTTAACGATTGAATAATCAGTTTCAGCATTCTCTTTAATTAATCTTAAACCTAATTTAATTTCATTTAAGTTTTGTATTATCTTTAATGCTTTCTTTCTTTTATTAGCATCCCAATTTAAAATATCGTATTTAAATAATCTACATTCTTCTATAGTATTCTTTAAATCTTTTGTAGATTTATTTTTAAACTCATCATGAGAAAACCAACTCATAACTTCATTATATCCAGCCGCTTTCAAAAGTTGTTGCAAAGATAGATCTAATTCTTCTGCAATTCTTTTTAAAATCTCAAGATCTGGTTTAGATACTCTATCATTTTCTATATCATTTAAAGAAGAATTACTTATTCCAACTCTTCTTGCAAGTTCTCTTTGAGAATACTCTTTTGCGGTTCTTCCTCCAACAATTAATGTAGTTAATGCTTCACTATTGTTCATATTTTCACTCCCTTAAAAGTCTTCTTATTATCTTCCATATTCATTATATCACATTTTGCCAGTTTTACAAAGTAATTTTTGTTCGGAATAATTGACAATCAAATTTATTTGTACTATATTGTTTGTGGTGAACGACATATCGAACACTTAGAAGAAGGTGAAAAGATGGCAAAATTAAAAGTTCACAGAACATTTGATGAATTCTTATTAGATCCTAATCTATCATTAAGAGCTAAAGGTTTTCTAACAATGGTATTAACTAATAATATTACTACTGGATTTGAAGTAGAAAATTATTGTTCTGATTTTAAAGAAGATATTAAAGATGCTTTATTAGAATTAGGAATAGCTAAGTATATAATATATAACTCAGAAACTAATACGTTAGAAGCAAATGATGTTCCATACGATAGATGGAATGAAGAAGAATACGAATTATAAAAAAGGATGTGATAATGAATGACAGCAAGTGAAACTTAAAAAATAATAGCAAAACAACGGTGTAATCTAGCCGATTTAATGAAACTTGTTGATGTTGGAAGAAATAATGCTCCATTTATTAGAAACACTATTAAGAAAAGACTTGAAAGTGAAAACTATTACGTTCCTAATAATGCAATACTTATGCAAGAAGTTGTTAAATATCCAAATATAGATATACCATACTTAGAAGCTAGAGAAATACTATGAAGGAGACATAAAGATATGAAGGATTTTGAAGAACTAAAAGAAAGCACAAAAAAAGACATCATAATCGATGAATTAATGAGGTCTAAAGGTGTTTACCTATTAGTATCTTAACCAAAAGTTGGTAAGTCACAATTCGCACTACAACTTGCCAACTCAATCGCAAATGGAAAAACATTTCTAGGTCATGAGATTCTAAAGTCTTCACCTATCTTATATATTACTACAGAACTATCAGATAGTCAATTGAAGGTTAGGTGTAACATACTTGGAATAAGTTTTGAGAAGAATACATTCTTCGCTATAGATAGATCTGATAAGCAATCTATTTACTTCAGAGATATAGAATATGAAGTAAAAGAATTTGCTGAAGAGTATAATGGAAAAGTACTTATATTAGATATGTTAAAAGATATAAGTTTTGATATAGGTTATGACATTAATAGTTATCAAGATATAGCACAAAAACTTATGTCACAAATTAGAAACTATGCTGACAAGTATAATTTGACAATATTATTTGTTCATCATTTGAACAAGTTAGGTAAAACACTAGGCTCAACTGAATTTGATGCCATAGTAGATGGAATAATTAGATTAAGTAAAAATAGTTTTGATTATAATACTATCAAAATGGAAATTATCAATAGAGATTTTCCTGATGAAGAAGAATATCTTCATAAAGATAAGAATCAAGTTTTTTCAATAGCAAAAGACAATGCTTTAGAAATAGCTAATCCTGTAATAGTAGCTTTTGTTAAATATGCTATTAGAGAAAAGAAATTTGATTTTACGATTGGTGAAATCATAAATAAAGCAAATCTAATGTGTACTCTTACTCAGTTATGTAAGCTATTAAATACTCAAAAAGATTTGCTTGAACAAGAAGATCTTCATATAAGTAAATATAGAACTACCAAAGGTAGAATGTATCATATTGATTATGAAGAGTCTTCATTAGAAAATGAATAAACGTGGCACGTTTTGTTTCGAAGAAATGAAAGTGGCGATAGTGAATCATTTTCTTGTTTTAGATAATTGATAAATTCGATAAAACACTTGTTACACAAGTGGAGCCATTGAATTTATTTCATTGGCATCTGACTTTGTAACAAGCATAAGGGATTTTTAAGGATTACCTTAAACTCACGGGCTGTGTCCTAGTGAGAATATGTCACTCTTATAAATAAGATATGACAAATACTACGAAAGAAGCTCAAAATGAATGTAGATTACCAAGTTGTAACAGTAAAGAATCAAATTAAATCAAAAGATATTGGTGGTCTAGATGTTGAACTTGATGATAGAAAAGACTCTGGAAATTATGATAAAGAACGTACTCAATTCAATATAGAATATGTTGGATTTAATGGACACTCAACTCTATCTAGTAAAGTATATGAAACTATCTATACTAAAAATATTAACTTTAATAAGGGTGATAATACAAATATATTAAATGGTTGTATTGTTACAAGTGGACCTGACTTTTTTAGAAAATTAGGACTACCTATGAAAGATACTGAAAGAGTTTATGTAGAAGGTAATCATGCAGGAGAATTTGTCTTTTGTCCTGATATTAAATCCAAAGAAGATATATCAGAAAAAATGCTAGAATACTTTAACGAAAGTTATCGATTTTTGTCGAAATATGTTGGAAAAAAAATGTAGTCTACTCTGTTATTCATTTGGATGAAGATACTCCACATATGCATTTTTATTTTACTCCAGTAGTAAATGAAGTTCATAGAAAAGTATTTGAAACAGATAGTAATGGTCATCAAATATTAAAATCCTATATAGGAAAATACGGAAAAAAACTTAATACCTATTCAAAAGAAAGATGAAAATGATAAAAATTTATATTCAATAGAAAAAGGAAAATTTCTAAATTGTGATCAATTTTGGAAAGATAAAGGTTTTAATCTTGATAGAGGTCAAATTGGAGAAAATAAATATCATCAAACAAAAGCAGAAAAATATTTAGAAGAAACACAGGAAGAAAACAAACTAATGGAACTTGAATTAAATAAGAATAAAGCATTAAATAAAGTTAAAAAATCATATAAAGCAAACAAAAAGCGGAGCCTTTCGGCTCCATCATGGTGAACTAGACACAAATCTAGTTTTTCTTTTGTTTAAATCTAATATCAAAGTTAGGAAATGCTTTTATAACTCTCCTAGTAAGTTTACCCTTACTAAGAAGAATTTCCTTAACTTTAGCATTAATTTCTTCAGTACTATCTTTAAATACTACTTTACCAACATTCTTAATTTTACTAGTAACACTAAACGAAACAAAGAAATCAATAATAAATAATACCATTAAAATTGAAACAACACATTTTAATAATATAGGATCTATCTTATTTAAAATATTTATTAAGAATGGATTAATTAAATAAACCATAACTAACCCCATAATACCAAATACTATTAAATTAGATAAACATATTCTCCCATTAATATTAAACTTTTTATTAGAATAATCCCACCATCTAGTTTTAAATATTTTCTCCATAATATAACTGGTTAAATATTCAAGTATTGAACAAACTATAACAGCCATACAGAAAAGTATAATTGGATCACTCTGGTACTTTGTTAAAAGAATAGTTATTAATATACCACCAGTACCATAAATAGGCACTACTGGTCCAATTAAGAAACCTCTATTAACAAATTTATGATCTTGAATTAGAAAAGCACTCACTTCAACTATCCACCCAATAAATGAATATATTAAAAATAATGCTATTAAAATAAATGTCTTATACATATAAATACCTCATTTTTTAATAAACTACTCTGTTCTAAGAGCTATTACTGGATCCTTTTTACTAGCCATATTTGCAGGTATAGCACCACCTATAAGTGTTAAAGTTGTACTAATAACTATTAAAAGTAAAGCATGTAATGGATCCAATATTGCAACATTACTCAAACCAGTTAAATCTTTTAAAATAATATTAACAGGAATTATCAATAATCTTGCAATTAATACACCAATTAAACCACTTAGCACACCAACAATAAAAGTTTCAGCATTAAATACTCTACTAACATCTTTCTTTCTAGCACCTAAGCTCCTTAAAACACCAATTTCCTTAGTTCTCTCTAAAACACTTATATAAGTAATAATACCTATCATAATAGAACTAACAACTAAACTAACAGCACTAAAAGCAATCAATACTACTGTAATCGCATCCATTATTTTAGAACCAAAACTAATAAATGTACTAGCTAAATCATTATAAACAATTTTATTCTCATCATTTTTATCAATATTATATTTATCCAAATATTCTATAATTTTATCTTTACTCTCAAAATCTTTAGGATAAATATTTATCATAAACGGTTCATCCTTACTACCCAAATATAGTAACATATTCTCTTTACTATCACTATCTAACTTTTCTCCAGTAAAAACACTATTATCACTTTTACTTTGACTTAAAACAATATCACTATTACTATTAACACTAATAACTTTTTCTACTAAATCATTCTTATACAAAATAGAACCAATATTATTACTACTCATCATACTACTAGTATCAGTAATATTTCCTAAACTATTCATACTTGTTGCTATCTGTCCTAAATAATTATCTTCTTTACTTCTTACAATACCAACTATTTTTAAAGTAAGATTTTCTTTATTATAATAAACATCATCTAAGTTAGAATTAGGTATAAACATATTCATATATTTAGTATAATACTGATTATTAAAAACCAACTTAATTTCTTTACCTAAAACTTCTTTAAAATCAATTTTATCTTTATCTCTAAGTCCTAAAGCTTTTAATATCTTAGTATCTACCCTATTTTTAGAATCAACAACAAGTACTATATCAGTAATATCTTTAGGATAATCTCCATCTAATAAATCAAATGCTTCCATCATAAAATCTTCTTTATCAAGTTCTTTAGGAATAACACCCATATTTAATTCATTAGAGCTTACACTTTTAACATCTTCTCCATTTTTAACAAGTAAATTTAAATTTGTTGCCCTTGTAAAACTAATACCACTAATTAAAGAATCATCTAACTTTTCTATATATTCAATATATTCCTTAGTTATATTATTAGTATGTAACATATCATAAGAATTAATATCAAAAGAATAAATTACTTTATCTTTAGGATAATCTCCTTCACCTGGCATCATACTTCCCATCATTTCTTCCATTTGTTTTTCATCCATACTCATAGTACTCTTACTTATTGTTATAGGAAAATTACTAAGAGTATTCTTTTGATATATATCAACTTGTTTATCAAATCCATTACTTAAACTAAGTATAATGCTTATTCCAATAATACCAATACTAGAAGCAAAAGCAGTTAAAAATGTTCTACCTTTCTTAGTCCTAATATTATTAAAACTTAACTTTAAAGCTGTTAATAAACTCATCTTAGTTTTCTTAATCTCTATATTATTTTTATCTTTATACTTTTCTTTAGGTAAACTATCACTTATAACTTCCCCATCTTTTACTTCAATAATTCTAGTTGCATACTTTTTAGCTAAATCTGGATTATGTGTTACCATAATAACTAATTTTTCTTTAGAAATCTCTTTAATAAGTTCCATTATTTGTTTACTAGTTTTAGTATCTAACGCCCCAGTAGGTTCATCAGCTAATATTACTTCTGGATCATTTACAATTGCTCTAGCAATAGCAACTCTTTGCATTTGCCCACCACTAAGTTGATTAGGTTTCTTATAAGCATGATCTTTAAGTCCTACCCTATCTAGTGCACTAAGTGCTTTATCTTTTTTATTTTTTACTCCACTTAAAGTTAGACTCATTTCTACATTTTCTAATACAGACAAATGTCCAATCAAATTATAACTTTGAAATATAAAACCAACACAATTATTTCTATAAGCATCCCATAAACTATCATTAAACTTTTTAGTACTCATATTATTAATAATTAAATCACCTGAGTCATATCTATCAAGTCCTCCAATAATATTAAGAAGTGTAGTTTTACCACTTCCACTAGCACCTAATATACAAACAAACTCATTCCTATCAAAAGTAAGGCTAACACCTTTAAGAGCATGTTGTACAAATTCACCAGTCTTATAACTTTTTTTAATATTTTTTAACTCTAACATTTTTTATCTCCTTCCAACATATCATTAAATTTTACTAATCTATTATAAAAACCACTCAATACTTCATTATCAACATTTCCTAATATTTCTTTCTTCAAAATATTAAATTCATTAATTAGTTTTTTAGAAAGAATAACACCACTCTTAGTTAAAGAAATACCTTTAATACTATTATTAACTAATTTCTTGCATTTTAAACTAATTAAAACTTTAGTAGTCATTCCTTTATCAAAGTCAGCCATTTTAGTTAAATCTTTAAAACTAATTAAAGGATGTTCATTAATAATAAGTAAATAAATAACTTCAGTAACATTTACATTATATTCTTTTATTCTAGAATTAATTAATTTATATATTTTCTTCTTAATAGAACCAAATATTAAAAATAATTTATCCTCTTCACACATATCACACCTCTGTTGACTATTCAACAAAATAATAATACTACACTCACTTTCCATTGTCAAATATTTTTTAATTAAAAGTATAAATTATTTAAAAGATAAAAATGAAAATCTCAAAACAAAAATAAATAACTTAAAAGCTAACATAAAAAATTATTAAACTAAAAAGGGCGACAAAGCTGTTTTTTTACTTACCATAAATTTCTAGGATACTCTCCTTCTTTAATCAACTCATTAATTTTACTAACCAATAACTTTTTATCTTCTTTATAAGTAATTCCAAACCATTTACTAGTAGTTTCAAGTACTTTCACTTTAACCAAATCTTTACTTAAATACCTACTTACTTCTACTGGTATTAAATATTCAAGTGTCATAATATCATTAGTCTCTAAAAACTCTTTAAAATTACTTTCAATTAAATCAAATATTCTAGGAGTAAATCCAAACATATTCATAGACACTGGAGTACTATCATTTACTTTTACTTCTTCACTAGTAAATAAACTACTTGCTTCATACACTCCATCAGCAAACTCTATTTTACTTTCAACTATTTCATTTAAGTATCCATCACTTATATAACATACTCCTCTTTTAACACTACCATTACTTGATAAAGTTGCTCCTAGTTTATAACTTACTATTCCAAAATCATTTTTAGTATTTTTTAGAAACTCACTTAATTGTTTAAATGAATCATATCCGTAAAAATCATCTGCATTAATAATAGCAAAATTTTCCTTAACAACATTTTTACAACACAATATTGCATGTGCAGTTCCTAAAGGTTTAGTTCTTTCTTTAGGAATACTTATTGGTACATTTTCATTACTTTGAAAAACATATTCCACTTTAATCTTTTCTTCAATTCTCTTACCAATAGTTTTTTTAAAAATATCATAATTTTCTTTTTTAATAATAAATACAACTTTATTAAATCCACTTCTTATAGCATCATAAATTGAATAATCAATAATAAATTCCCCATTTGGTCCAACTGGTTCAATTTGCTTTAATCCACCAAATCTACTACCAATACCAGCAGCCATAATTACTAATGTCATATTTCACTACCCTTCATAATAATTGTACCAAAGAAATATTAAAAATACTATACATTTATTAATTAATACAAACAAAAAAGTCCAATATTGGACTTATATACTAATTGGAGGATCCGGCCGGAGTCGAACCGGCGCTCGCGGAGTTGCAGTCCGATGCCTTAGCCTCTTGGCTACGGATCCAACACAAAGTAATTATATTATATCAAACAATATGTGTTTTTTAAAGAGAAAATTACACTTTTTTATACAAATTGATATAATTCATGCACATTTAGACATAATTAATATAAAAATATATAAATTTATTAATAAACACAAAATAAAAATTACCACCTAATTAAGTTAGTAATTTTTATTCAATATAATTAATACAAATTTATCAAAAATTGATTATTTCTTATTATTAAAATCAAATCTATAGAAGAACTATTAGTAATTTCTCTAGGTACTTCTATATAAACATTATTAGTATTAATATCAAGTGAAATAACATTAATAACAGGATTTTTAACATATCCATCTATATTATAACTAATATTTCCAAAATACTTTATAAAATCACTATTAGTTTTAAGATATTTATTAATATACAAACTCTCATCTATCTTCTTATCCAAAGTAAGTTTCAAAATAGTCCTATCATTTTTAGCCATTACATCAGGTTTAATAATTTTTTTACCATCATAAGTTTTACCATTAACTGTATACTTGTAATTTTCTACAAAACTATCATTAATCTCATAAGAAATTACACTTACTTCACTATTCTTTAAAGTAGTATTTTTTAAACTAATAACATCATTCATCTTATAAACATTAACTTCTTTATCAAGAAATAACTCTTTAACATCCAAATTAACTTCTTTATACTTACTAGCTATATCTCCATTAATAATACTAACATCTTGAAGTAATCTAAATTTAGCATTATTAAAAGTTAAATTACTAGGTATTTCAAAAACAACTATATACTTATAACTATGTCCTGCTAACAAAACTGTATTTTTAGTAAAATTTTCTCCCAAATCAACTAAGAAATCTCCCTTACTATAAACTGGATTATATATTTTATCATCAAGAACTAATCTTATTTTTTCCACATCCACACTAGTCTTTAAAGAGTTAGTATTTTCCATATTCACTTTAACAACTACATATCTTTTATTCTTTAAAATATTATTACCACCATAATCTATATCAGTAACATAAGAAGCATCTACTTTAAAAACTATACCATCTACACTAAACGTAGTATTTTCTTTATAAGTTTTATTAAACACTGATACTCTTAAATAAACAAGAAAGAAGACAACTAATGATAGTACACCACATATTGTACCAAAGAAGAATTTATTTTCTAAAACATAATATTTAAATTCTCTTAACATTTTTCTAATAGTTCTTTTATATTTATAAGCATTACTTCCTAAAGTAACTTCTATTTCTTCTTGATCTTCTTCTGCTATATCAAATTCTTCTAAGTCTTTTTTAAAATCAAACTTTTTTATATCAAAACCTACCGCACGAATTACATGAAAAGCCAAAAGTATATACTGAGGAACATATGCTATAATTATAATATCCCTATAAGCCCTTATACCCCTTACATTAATTTGATTTAAACTAATATTACTAAATATATTAAAATATATTATAAAAAGAATAAATAAAACAAAATAAAATCCAATAGTAAATATATATAAATTTCTACTTTTATTCTTCCATTTCATTAGCAAATACACGAAAGCACTTATCACAATAATAAGAATAATAGAAATAAACATATAAAAATTAATATATGACCCACTATTTAATGTATAATAACCATTCTTAACATACTCATTAAAAAAACTAACAATACTACTAGTTTTACTAATTAAAAATACCATTAATAAAGATAAAATAACATGTATTAATCTAAAGTGCTTTATCATAAAAGCATAAGGTTTTTTAATAATCACACTACCCAACTCCTATTCTAATAATATTATAAAATAAAAGGAAGTAAATTTCAAGATTACTCCCTATAAAAAATCATCTGACCTGGTAATAAATATATAGTTTTATTTTGCTTAACAATATCACTTTCATTTGCACCAAACACCTTAGAAACTAAATTCAATGTATCATCATCCTTAGTAATATAATACTGTATACCCTTTTTAGGTATAATAAGTGTTTGATTAGGATAAATATATTCTTCTACCTTTAAACCATTTAACTCACTAACCAATTTAGGATTAACATTAAACTTTTTACTTATACTATAAAGAGTATCTCCCTTATTAACAGTATAATAAGTATAATACTCCGTATCCATTACCTTTCTAAATTCTTCCATTAAATCACCTATACTAATATATGAAAAAAAACTAATTATGTTAATTAACAAACTAGTTTCTTTACTTATTATAAACAAAAACATTACTACTTTTATTAAAATTAAATTCAAAATAATGTCCTAAATAATTTATCTTTCCCTCATAATAATTATATAAATTATCCTTATATATAAAATATATTCTATCATTTATATAGTCAACAATATTCACTTCTTCATAATTAAAATACTTAGTAAATAACTCTTCATCATACTTATAACTTAACATATTACCTTTAACATTTAAAATATTAGAAGTTTTATCAAAAAAATTAATCTTTTCACTTTCATATTCACTCATTTTAACATAAACTTTTTTATTTTTAACATATTTAAATACTCCAGTAAAACTATCTCCTACTATTTTAACTTTATTCTTTTTATAATTAATCTCAACTAACTCACTATTCTTTTTATCATACATATATATTTTATTTTTATGTACCCCAGCATAATAAGATTCATAACTAAACTTATAATTAGTATCTATTGTTTTATATTTACCACTTGTCATATCTAAAACAATAAAACCACTAAACATATACTCATCATCATATTTAGGAAAAATTAAATATTCATTTATTTTTATCATTAAATCATTAGAATATCTATCTTTATTAAAAATATTAATACTCTTATACCCATTACTATTTAAATAATAAAATCCATCATATTTCCAAATAAGTACATATTCTCCATCACTAAATTCATTATTAAAAACAAAATCTTTCTCTTTACTTTCATATTCAAATTTATTAGATAATACATCCTTAGTAACTAAATAATCTTTCTCACTACATAAAGTATAAAAACCCTTTGGACTAACACACTCACCATCAACTTTAATAGATTTAACTACTTTTCTAAACAAACTCCTATTTTTCTTTATAACATAATTATATTTACCATCTTTATTAGTTAAAACTAAATAATAATACCCATCACTATACTTTTCCCTAACATCAAAGTTATCAATTTTATAAGACACTTCATAATCACTAACAAAAAACTTAATAAAAAGAATAATGCTTATAAAACATATAATTAATAACACTTTTTTCTTCATAATACTCCTATAAATAAAGATTAATGTTTCCATTAATCTTCACTATCACTTTTAATAACACCATTTTCTTTCAAGAATGTAATTAACTCATCTTTAGGCATTTCACCTCTTTGATAGTCAGCAACAAATTCTCCATTATTAGTAATAAAGATATAAGGTGTACCAAAACTAGAATAAATATCATATGTATTAGTAAGCATAGTATATGATTTACTACTTACTTGATCAAGTTCAAACCAATATAACTTAAATCCATACTCTTTTTGAACACTATTCATAATTGGTTTAAAATTAACGCAATGACCACAAGTAGTTTGTGCTAAAACTGTAACAACAACTCCACCCTCTTTAGTAGTACTATACCATTCAGTTACCTTCTCATCATTTTTATTTTTAATATCACTATCTTTTACTAAAAGACTTAATACTATAAATAAAACTGCAAGAACACCAATTATAATATAAACTTTATTCTTTTCTAAAAATTTCTTAAATTTTTTCATATCCTCACTCCTCATAATAATTGTATAATATCTTCCAAAAAAAAACAAGTTTTTTAATAAAATTTCACTTATTTCTTATTCTATCAAACTCTAAATAACTAATGAATAATATAAAACTATATATAATACTCTTTAAAACCTTTGAACTAATTAAAATTTTGCTAAAATAGTTCTCACTAATTTCAGTATAACCAAATACTATAGTTTTACTACTCACATAAAAACTAGCCATAAATCCGAAAGCTACAATAATTATATTAAACAAAATACGTTTTCTAACATTAGTCTTTTTAACAGAAGTAGAAACTAAAAATAACATAAACAAAATAACAAAGTTAATTAATAAATATAGTAGTCCAATAAAACTACTAGAACTTATTAAATAAACTATAACTTCAAAAATAGTTAATAAACTAAATAAAACAAGCACTAATTTATAAACATTATTTTTCATACTACATCACAATTCAATTATATTATATAGAATTTAAAAAGTCTATAGTATATTTTAAAAGAAAAAGAAAATATTATAAATGGTGATATTATGAATGAAAACAAAGAATTATTAGTACTTATACATGACAATACAAAAATGGGTTTAACTAGTACTCAAAAATTACTTACTCTAATTAAGGACAAAAATAACAAAACTAAAAATATTCTAGAAAATGAATTAAAAGAGTACACAGCATACTATAAAGAATGTAAACGTCTTATGAAAAAGAACAAAATTAAAATTGAACACACAGAATTTTTAAAAAATTTAACTAGTACAGTTGCAATGAAAATGGAAGTTAATAAAGATAACTCTGACTCTAAAATTGCAAGCATATTAATACGTGGATTTAATATGGGAAACATAGACATAGAAGCGAGAATAAAAAATTACAAAAAAGAAGTTGACAAAGATATATTAAAACTTGCTAAAGACATATTAACTTTTGGAGAAACTGAAATAAACAAATTAAAAGCCTACTTATAGGTCTTTTTTTATTTTATAGAAAATATACTTAACTGGTGACATATATGTATGATATTAAAGGTCTTACTAAAGAAGAAGTTTTAAATAATAGAAAACTATATGGAAGTAACAAAATAACAGAAAAAAAGAAAACTACTATACTAAGCTTAATTATCGAATCATTAAATGACCCAATTATAAAAATATTATTAATCGCTTTAGGAATAAAAATACTATTTTTCATTAATGATAGTGATATATATGAAACAATAGGGATAATTGTTGCTATAATTTTAGCAACAGTAATAAGTAGTTTAAGTGAATATGGTAGTGAAAAAGCTTTTCAAAAACTTAGTAACACTACTAATAATATATTAGTAAAAGCTTATAGAAATAATTTAATAACAAATATAAAAATAGAAGAAATTGTAGTTAATGATTACATATATTTAGAAAGTGGAGATAAAATTCCAGCAGACGGTATACTTTATACCGGAAACATATCAGTTGATGAAAGCATGTTGTCAGGAGAAACTAAAGAACAAAATAAAACTTCTATGAGTCCACTTTATAGAGGAAGTGTAATAACAAACGGAACAGGTGTTTTACTAGTAAAAAAAGTAGGTAATAACACATACTATGGTAAAATAGCAAAAGACATACAAGAAAAGACTCCAACAAGTCCACTTAAAAATCGTCTTCGAGTACTTGCCTCATTCATAAGTAAAATAGGTTACATCTGTGCATTCCTAGTAATACTGTCTTACCTATTTAATGTAATAATAGTTAAAAATAATTTTGATATAAATAGAATAAAAACAATGCTAACGTCTTTTAACACATTAGTTCCTCACTTATTATATAGTCTAACTCTTGGTATTACCATAATAGTAGTTGCAGTTCCAGAAGGATTACCAATGATGATAACTTTGGTATTATCTAGTAATATGAAAAGACTACTAAAAGAAAATGTTCTTGTAAGAAAATTAGTTGGAATTGAAAGTAGTGGAAGTCTAAATATACTATTTACAGACAAAACAGGAACTCTTACTAAAGGTGAATTAGAAATGGTAGGATTTGTAACATTTGATAACATAATATATAAAAACATTGAAGAAATAAAAAAAACAAAATTAAAAGAAATAACTCTTTTAAGCTTACAATATAACACAAACAGCACTTATATAAATAATGAAATAATAGGTGGAAACATAACAGACCGTGCCATTACTAAATTTACTGGTCCCATTAAAGAAAATAAATACAAAATTTTAAACAAAGAAGAATTTAATAGCAAAAAAAAATATAGTAAAGTTACTCTTAACTATGAAACAAAAACTGAGTTTTACAAAGGAGCATATGAATTAATTATAGATAAATGTTCTTATTTTTATAAAAGTGATGGAACAAAATCAATTATTAAAAACAAACAAGAACTAATTAACTTAGGTAACTCTTATACAGAAAAAGGTTACAGAGTACTAGCGTGTTCTACCTCTAATAATTTAACAAATGGAGTATTTTTAGGTTTTATATTAATAAAAGATGAAATAAGACCAACCACAATTGAAGGAATAAAAAAAGTAACAGAGTCAGGAATACAAACCGTAATGATTACAGGAGACAATAAATTAACTGCAATAAGTATAGCAAAAGAAATAGGACTTTTAACTAAAGAAGATGATATAGTTTTAACTAGTGAAGAATTAAATAAAATGAATGATATCGAGGTCAAAAAAATAATACCAAAATTAAAAGTCGTTGCAAGAAGTCTGCCTGAAGACAAAAAGAGACTAGTAATACTTAGTCAAGAATTAGGTTTAGTTACTGGAATGACTGGAGACGGAATAAATGATGCTCCAGCCTTAAAACGAGCAGATGTTGGTTTTGCAATGGGAAGTGGTACAGAAGTTTCAAAAGAAACCAGTGACATAATCATATTAGATAATAATTTTATAAGTATAGTAAAAACAATTCTTTTTGGTAGAACAATATTTAAAAGTATAAGAAAATTCATAATTTTCCAACTAACAGTTAATTTAACAGCAGTAAGTTTAAGTGTAATTGGACCATTTTTCGGAATAATTGCACCAGTAACAGTTATACAAATGCTTTGGATTAACATGGTAATGGATACTCTTGCAGGAGTAGCATATAGTTACGAACCACCACTAGATAGTTACATGTTAGAGCCACCCAAAAAGAAGGATGAAAAAATAATGAATAAATATATGATAAACGAAATACTTATAACCGGTTCATATATGAGCATACTTTGTATGATATTTTTAAAAAACAAGTTCATTCATAGCCTATATAGAGTTGGAGAAAATGATAAATATGTAATGAGTGCATTCTTTGGACTATTTATATTCATGACTATCTTTAATGCATTTAATGCAAGAAGTAATAGATTAAACATATTTGCAAACTTAAGAAAAAATAAAGTATTTCTATTCATTGTAACATTCATACTTGTAGTTCAATTAATAATGATTTACTTTGGAGGAAGTATATTTAGAACAACAGGATTAACCTTATTAGAATTAGATATAACTCTATTACTAGCATTCACTGTAATCCCTTTCGACTTTCTAAGAAAACAAATAATAAAAAAATTAGGATTGTCAAACAATATTTAAAAAGAAGAGACATTTGTTTCTTCTTTTATTCACTAACTATATCTAATTCTTCATGACTATTTGCATTAACATTTAAATCACTAAACATATTATTCTTATAAAGAACATAACCAGCAGCGCCAATCATTGTAGCATTATCTGTACAATATTTCTTTTCAGGAATATACATTTTTATTTCATTTCTATTACACATATTAACAAGACTATCCCTAATAGCAGTATTACTTGCTACTCCTCCACATATACTAAAATTCTTAACATTATATTTTAAAATAGCATTTTCACTTTTACTAACTAAACACTTAATAACAGCATCTTGAAAACTTCTAGCAACATCTTCTTTAACAATATTTTCCCCTCTTTGTTTAGCATTATGTACTAAATTATTAACATGACTTTTAATACCACTAAAACTAAAATTTAGTGTATTATCATCTAATATATTAGGCATATGATAAGTATTCTTTCCATTACTAGCAAGTTTCTCAATATTAGGACCACCAGGATAAGGCATATCAAGTATCCTTGCAACTTTATCAAAACACTCTCCAACAGCATCATCTAATGTCCTACCTATATATTTAAAACTACTTTCATTTTCCATATAAAGTAAATCAGTATGTCCTCCACTTATAACCAAACTAACAAGAGGATACTCTAAATCTTGATTAATATTATTTGCTAAAATATGTCCCATCATATGATTAACTTTAATAAAAGGTTTATTATAAACTAAACTAAGCGTTTTAGCAGCCTCAAGTCCTACTAATAAACTTCCCAACAGTCCCGGAGCATAAGTAACAGCTATTGCATCCATCATATCCACAGTCATATTAGCCTTCTTTAAAGTTTCATCAATTACTAATGTAATATTTTCTAAATGTAACCTACTAGCAACTTCTGGTACTACTCCACCATAAAGTTTATGTATATCTATCTGTGTATTAATTGTAGTTGCAATATCTTCTTTTCCATTTTTAACAATACTAGCACTCGTCTCATCACACGAACTTTCAATTGCTAAAATATAAATATCTTTCATAAAATTCCTCTTTTCCATAATAAGTGCATCATCATCATCATTATAATATTTCTTTCTTACATAAATAACTACAAACCCAAGTTTTAAATACAACTTAATCGCAGAAACATTTCTACTTCTTACTTCAAGCATAAATTTAACATCTTTATACTTATTAATCAAATAACTAAACAGTTTATAAGAATACCCTTTTCTTCTATATTCTTCCTTAGTAAAAACATCTACTATATTAACAACATCAAAAGTCTCTTCTATAATAATATAACTAACTTCTTCTAGATTTTCATAGTAAGAAACCCTATGTTTATAATTATCTACTAGATTATCTTTTATCACTTCAAAACCTCTATTTCTTTAACATAGTTAGCCCTAACTAAATGAGGATTAACACTAGTTTTACTTAATGCACATTTAACAACCTTCTCAATATCAAGACTCTTATCCACTATAACATAATCATTATACTTACTTATATCAGTAACATATTGTTCTTCTATTCCATCGCCACTTATATAGTACCCTTTAGTATCTTCAATAACACACATCTTTTTACCATTTAAATTACTACTTACTAAATAAGATTCTAAACTAGATATTAAATAAATAGGAATATTTAAAGAATAAGCAAGAGTTTTAGCAACAGAAAGTCCTATTCTAAGTCCAGTAAAACTACCAGGACCATTAACACAAACTATATCTTTAATATTTTTAACAGTTAAATCATTTTCTCTTAAAATATCTCTAATCATAGGAACAAAATAAATAGCATGACTGTGATAACTCTCTCTATCTTTAACAATAATATTCTTTTCACTATACAAAGCAACAGTTATTAATTCATCATGTGTATCAAGAAATAATGTATACATAAAATCAACTTCTTTCGGTCTATATTTTATCACATTTAATAAAAAAATAAAAGAGTTTACAAAACTCTCTCACATAAATCTTCATACTCTTCCCCATAAGGTGTAATATAAAAAACTCTTTTATTCTCATCAACTATCTTAATTCTAATATCAAGTCTCTTTTTAGGTAAAATATCAGTAATTAAATCAGACCACTCAATAATACATACACCTTTCTTTTTAAAATACTCAGTAATACCTATATCTTCTTTTGTCTCACTTAATCTATATACATCCATATGATATAAATTATATCCATCTTCTCCAGAATACTCTTTAATAATATTAAATGTAGGAGAAGTTATATTTTCACTTATACCCATAGATTTAGCAAAAGCCTTAGTAAACAAAGTCTTTCCACTACCTAAGTCTCCTTCTAAACAAATAACCATATTTGGGAACTTTTCACTTTCAATATTCTGCGCTAAAAGAATAGTATCAACATCAGAATTAGAAACAATTTTATAATTCATTTTCCTCTCACCTATTTCATTTTATCATATGCATATTTAAATTCAATACATATTTGTAAAATTTTACAATTTTTTCACTTATGACAAAAGCCCTTACTTATATTAAAGTTAATCATAAATTAATTATTGAAGGGGGAAATGTCATGTATTATGATGAAAGAGAAAATAATTTAAATTATAGTATTGTTGAAGAAAAGAATGTTGATTTAACTAACAATTATTTACAAAATATTAATGATTTCAACTATGATGTTGATAACAAAATTAAAAAGTTTAATAATGATTTTAAAGTTGATACAATAAATGTTAATGTTAATAATTTTAGAAAAAGCGATTCACTTTACACTGCTAAAGAAGGATTAAATAAAGGTGCAATATTTAAAAAAGAATATATTCCATACAAAAATTACATTTATAAAGTAGTAGTTAAAGGTGAAAAAGATGAGTTATTACTAAAAATACAAGAATTAACTTTTAAAATGATAGACTTAAATTTATATTTAGATTTAAATAAAGATAACACTGAAATATTTAATGAATTAAAAAATACTATAACTGAATTAAATAAAAATAAAGAATTATATGCTAAAAACTATGGTCCATTATGTTTAAAAGATAATGTTAACTATAATTCTTATATGTGGAGTAAAAATCCATGGCCATGGATGAATACAGGAGGTAACTATAATGTTTAGATATGAAAAAATGTTAGAATACCCAATTAACATAAAGAAAAAAGACCTTAAAATGGCCAAATTATTAAATGACCAACTAGGTGGACCTCATGGTGAATTAGGTGCATGTTTAAGATATCTTTGTCAAAGATTTACAATGCCAGATGAAAAAGGAAGAAGTTTACTTTCAGATATTGGATGTGAAGAAATTTCTCACTGTGAAATGATAGCGTCAATGATTACTCAACTAATGAAAGATGCTAGTATTGAAGAACTAAAAAATGCTGGCTTATCAGATTACTACACAACTCACAAAAAAGGAATATTCCCAAGTGGTGCTAATGGAGTACCATTTACTGCCGCTTACATTAGTTCAAGCGGAAATGCCATTGTTGACTTAGCAGAAAATATGGCTGCTGAAGAAAAAGCAAGAGCCACTTATGAAAATCTAATGGATTTAACAAGTGACCCTGACTTACTCGCACCACTTAGTTTCTTAAGAGAAAGAGAAGTAGTGCATTATAACAGATTTAAAGAATTATTAGAATACTATAAAAGTATTAACATGAACTCCTAACGGAGTTTTTTTATACGTCTTTATTAAACAAAATAAGAGACAAAATTAGACTTATAATATTATATATACTTAACACAATTAAACTCATTTTAATACTTATATTACTATTATATATAGCATTATTGAGTAAATAACTTCCATCTTCAAAATAAGTAAAATCCATATAACTAATTGGTAAATAACTAACTAATGAAACATTATAATTTAATAATATTCCCATCAAACTAGCCCCCATTACATAAATAATTATAAGTAAAATAAGACCTAAATTTTTCCCATTAAATAAAATACATATAAATAAAGTTAAAATAATCATAAATAAAATAGGTATTAAATATACTATTGCTTTCATAATCAAATAACTTAATAAAGAAATATCAACAAATTTACTATTAAAATAAATAGTTTTACTAACAAGAAAAATGAATTCTTTACCAAATATACTACTAAAAAAACTACTTCCAACAATAATTATGCTTACTAATAACAAACTAATTATGAACAAAGAAATAACTTTAGAAAAAAATATCTTCCACCTTTCTTTATTACACATAAAAACATATCTAATTAATCCCCTATTATAGTCATAACTTAAACTATGATAAGATATAAATATAACAACAACACCAACTAAATAAAAAAGTACTACACTATTATTAATTATTTCTACACTTTTATTATAACTACTACTAGAATTAATTTCATTTTTAATATTCATACTTTCTTGATAATTATAATATTTTTCTTTATATTGTTTATAACTACCATACTTATTAACACTATAGTATTCATTTTCACTCATAAGTTGTGGATAAACATTAACTTGTTTACCTTTTAAATTATTACTAACTAACAAATAAAATATAAACATAAAAAGTATTAAAAAACAAATAACATATTTAAAACTTCTCTTATGAAACTCTTTAAATAAATCAGCCTTTATTAAATTCTTCATTATTTTCTCCCATCATACTTATAAGTTTATCTTCTAAACTACTACTCTCGTTAACTGCATAAATAGGTATATTATTATCTGCTAACTTTTTAACATAAACACTAACCTCTTCATCAGTTAAATAATTACTGTCCGGTAGAATATCTTTAGCAAGTTCATAATTTCCTAACTTAAACTCTCTTTTAACCTTATCATTAGTTATTCTGCTAACAGTTTTCTTATTAATAAAAAGAATATCACTAGATAACTTTTCTATCTCACTAATTAAATGACTAGATATAATAATAGTCTTATCTTTAAAACTCTTTAAAGTACTCCTAAGTTCACTAATACTCTTAGGATCCAACCCATTTGTAGGTTCATCTAATATAAGAATATCAGGGTCCTTTAACAAACTAATTGCTATACCCAATTTTTGTTTCATTCCTAAACTATAATATCTTACTAACTTTCTATCATTACCATCTAACTTAACGATATCAAGTACTTCATCAACTCTTTTAACAGGAACATCATAAAGATAAGCAAAATACCTAAGGTTTTCTTTAGCATTCAAAAATTCATATAAAGAAACATAATCAACTACTCCACTCACTTTACTTATGGCCTCTTTAAAATTCTTTTTAACATCATACCCATTAATATAAACTTTTCCCTTACTTTTATATAAACCCAATATAATTTTTAAAAGAGTACTCTTTCCACTACCATTCGCACCCACTAATCCATAAATTTTACCTTTTTCTAAATTAAAATTAACATTTTCTAAAACACTATTCTTCCCCAAAGATTTAGACACATTTTTAACTTCTACACTATACATCTAAACACTCACAAATTCATTTTATTTCTAAATACACAACATTTAAACACTTCATCTTCACCAAAAACACTCTTCTCTTTAGGGTCTAATATTTCAATTTTAGAAACCAATGCTTCATCAAATACTTTAAATAAAAATTTTAAAAATATATAACTCTTCTTTCCAGGTAAAACTTCTATAATATTAATAATATCTTTTGTACACACTACTTCATCCTTCCAAACTTTCTTATTCTTATCATTCTTTTCTACATGATATTTACTTTTAATAAAAAGTTTTTTCTTAATAGAATAATATATTCCTCTAGCATCCTTATAACTAACATCACACAAAGCCTTAATAACATCAACCACACACCAATAATTTCTTTTCTCTTTCACATTATAATAACATCTTATAGAATCATTATTAAACTTAGTTAAACCTTTTTTCTCCATAAATTTCACTCCTTTCAAACATTTAACTAATACTTACTTTCACCTCCTTGAAGCCTACTATATCATGCTTAAAATAATATGTCAAATCACTCAATTTTAATAAATAAAGAGTATATTTAAACGATTTTACGGCATATTTTTAACTAACTTTAGAAAAAAACACTAATATTTATTAAAATTAACGAATAAAAAAAGATGTAAATTTTTTTTCACATCTAATCCAAAACAATATTTTCTTCCTTAATTAAATCACTAAATTTATTTTTAAACTCAACTAATCCTTTTCTTTTAGCATCATCATAAACATTCTTAGTATTCTTAAGTGCGTCATAAATATTCTTAATATTTAAAGTATTTTTATTTTCAAACACAGCATTACTAAAAGCATTTCCTAAAAGTGTTAAAGCAATATCAGGATATCTATTTCCAATTTCATAAATCCTTTTATATTCATCTGTATACTCTACTATAAACCTAAATAACTTTTCTTTAGTATACTCGCTATATGGAATAGTTACCCCACTTTGCTTTTCGAGTTTAGGATATGTTCCCATAAGTATCTTAACAGTATCTTCTATAGTAGGTTCAAGTACATCAACCTTTAAGAATCTTCTTAAAAATGCTCTATCTCTTAAAATATAACTTTCATACTCTTCATTAGTAGTAGCACCTATCATTTTAATAGTACCCCTATCAAGCCCAGGTTTAAGCATATTGGCAAAGTCAACATTCAAGTTACTAGTATTTCTACTTACAAGTAAGTGTACCTCATCTATAAACAATATAATATTTTCTCTTTCCTTAAGTTCATCAACAAGTATTTGAAGTTTATTCTCATTTACTCCATCAGTTTGTACATTCCCAAGTAAACTAGAAATATTTATTTTAATAAGGTCATAATCTTTTAAAGCATCAGGTACCTCACCCTTTTGCATTCTATACCCTATTCCTTCTACTATTGCTGTTTTACCTATACCTGCTTTACCAACAAGCATAGCACTTTTTTCAGGAGTAAGAAGTATTAACAAAGTTTCTTTAATTTCTTTATCTCTACCAATAGCAGGGTCAGTAATATAAAACTTAGTTTTTAAGTTTTCTCCATAAGTATCTAGCACACTAAACTTCTTGTCTTCATTAAAATCTACTACTTCAAATTCTTCATTCATTACTCTTCACCATCTACATTTTATCAAAAAAAGAAGAAAATTAATAGTAAAAATAAATATTTTTAAAAAATTTAACATTTTTATTTGACAAATAACATATATTGATGTAGAATTATATACATGTGATGCCTGTTTAGCTCAGTCGGTAGAGCGCACGGCTGTTAACCGTTAGGTCGCAGGTTCGAGTCCTGCAACAGGCGCCATTTATAAAATTAAACTATTCTTCGGAATAGTTTTTTTTTATAAACAAAAAAGAGGTTAACAAGCGTGATATTAAATGTAAGCGGGAAAACTAACATAGTTACATTTTATTCTAAGTAGTTCATGAATAGATACGAAGAAAGCTTTGTAGATGTAAGAAACCCTTCTACCTAAGAAGTGTTAGTAGAATATACTTTGATAATGTAGACATAATAGTATTTTGAAACAAATGTAACTGTGTTGAAATGGTTGATATTGGAATTTATAACTCATGCCCATATTTCTGTAAGTATTATTACGCAAACTTTAATGAAGAAAAAGTAAAAGGCAATTTTAAACTACATGATGATAATTCAAGCCTACTAGTCGGTCACATAACAAAAGGAGATGTAACCAAAGTAAGAAGATAAAAAAAGAAGAGTTAATAATTAGTTGCTCTTCTTTCTTGATAAGCCTTTCCGTGCTTACATACTGGACACACTTCTAAAGCTTCTTTGCTTCTATAAACATGTCCACAATTTCTACAAATCCAAATAGTTTCTTCTTCACTTTCAAAAACCATATTGTCTTCTACTCTACTAATAAGTTTTAAATATCTTTCTTCATGCTCTTTTTCAATGTCCCCTACCATTCTAAATAGTTCAGCGATATCAAGAAACCCTTCTTCTTTAGCAGTTTCACTAAACTCTTTATACATATCAGTCCATTCATAGTTTTCCCCTTTTGCAGCATCTTTTAAATTTTCTATAGTACTAGGTACACTACCATCATGTAATGCCTTAAACCATAACTTAGCATGTTCTTTCTCATTATTAGCAGTCTCTTCAAATATTGCTGCAATTTGTTCATAGCCTTCTTTCTTAGCCTTACTAGCATAAAATGTATATTTATTTCTTGCTTGACTTTCTCCTGCAAAAGCAGTCATTAAATTTTTTTCTGTTTTACTTCCTTTTAATTCCATATTATTCACTCCTTCATAACTATTATAACAAATTAAGTAATTAAAATAAAGCAAACAGAATAAAATTTTATAAGAAATTATGGTGAGTTTATGGAAGACTTATTCAAACTAAATCCAAAAGTATCTAGTGCAATTTGTTTACTAATTGGATACCTATTAATGGATGACTTAACAAGTAACGAACAAAACGTATTAGGTAACTGGTTAATGTTAATAAGTCAACTTCTAATAACAACTTCAGCCAGCCAAGCACTTATTGAAAGAAGAGTACAAGGTCCTGTTATGAACATAAATAGTAAAGAAGTAAAATCTCTTTATAACCCAATTAAATATAATATAGAAACTCTAAGAGAAATACTAAATAAAATATATCCAGACCAAATGAGTCAAGTATTTGAAAACTTAAAAAAAGGAATATCAGGTATGGAAGACAAATATAATCATTTCCATAACTAAAAAAGAACCTATAATTCTTTATATAAGTTCTTCATAGAATTTAATTCTTTCTTAATCTTAGCTTCTTCTGCAGTTTCTAAACTATACCAACCTTTTTGAAATGCTAAATCATATGCTTTTCTTGCAAGACCTTTAGTATCTTTAAATATAGAAAAAACTTTTTTAAATAAAACTTTATTACTCATCTCATCTATAGCAATACTATAATTATTAGATATGTTCTTCTCACATTGTAAAACATCATTTAAATAATCCATTTCATTCATTTCTTTAGAAGAAACAACTTGAGACTTTTGATTTTGAACTTTAGCCATAATTACCTCCTACATTAATATTTCCATTAACTCTTTATAATGCTCTTTATGCATTTTATAAGCATCTAATAAAACTTTTCTAACATCTTCATCTTGTACACACACTATATAAGAGTTAATTTTTTTAGCCATTACTAAATTCCAACTTGCCATATCTTTAATATATGATAAGTCTTTAGTACTAATTATATTAGGTACTTCATTCATACTAATTACCTCCATTTATATTATTAACAATTAACAAAAATAATTACTTCCAAAATATAACATAATTTAAAAGTATATTTTAACTTATTTTACATATAACTAAATTGTACTACTAAAAAATATATAAAAAAATTAGCACTCAATATTGACAAGTGCTAACAATAGTAGTATAATGATAATCGTAAGGAGATGATATTATGAGTTTATTACCAGGAAGATTTTATTTAGATGATTTCTTCAATGATTTTGAACCAGAAAAAAAAGTTATGAACATGAATTGTGATATTTATGAGAAAGAAGGTAAATACAACATTGTAATGGATATTCCAGGATTTGACAAAAAGGATGTTAAAATTGAAGTTGAAGATGGATATCTTACAATATCTGCTCACAAGAGTGAAAAACATGATGACAAAGATAAACACTACATTAAAAGAGAAAGATATTTTGGTTCATTCAAAAGAGAATTTTATATTGGCGATGTAAATCATAAAGATATCAAAGCTGAATTTAAAGATGGAACATTAAAAGTAATAGTTCCAGAATCCCCTAAGAAAGACAACAAAAAACTTATTGATATTGAATAAAGTTAAAACTAAGGAGCAAACGTTCCTTAGTTTTTTAACTATCTAAATCTTCCATTAACAAGAAATCTTTTAATTTTATATGAGTAACAACACTTGTAGAATATTCAATTTCATCATTTGTAATAAGTATTTTTTTACAACTGTTATCTAACTTACTAAAAGGTTTAAACTCTCTTTCATAAGTTTTACTATTTTCCACACTAATATAATACATCTTTCCATCTTTATATGCTAAAAATTTTACACACAAAAGAAAAATCTTTCACTTAAAATGAAAGACTTATTTCTTATCTTTTTCTTCACTTTCTAACTCTTTATAAGCAATTTTACCCAAATTAGTTCTAGGTAAAGATTCTCTAATTTCATATTGATAAGGCAAACTATACTTAGCTAAATAAAGTTCACATAATTTCTTTATTTCTTTTTTAGCCCTGTCCTCACTAACACCATCTTTTAACACAATAAACGCTTTTGCGACTTGCACTTTATAAGGATGAGATATACCTATAACACAAACATCTTCTACATATGGATATTTTCTAATAACACTCTCAATATGAGAAGGATACAAATTATAACCACTAGAAATAATTACTCTTTTAAGTCTCTGAGCAAAATAAATAAATCCATCTTCATCCATACTACCCATATCACCTGTACGAAGCCAAACCACCCCATCATCATCTTTAATTAATGTTTTCTTTGTTTGTTCTTCATCATTTAAATAACCTATCATAACATTAGGTCCACTTATTAAAATTTCTCCCACTTTATTAGGCAAAACTTCTTCTAAAGTTTCAGGATTAACTATTTTATAAGTACAATCTTGACAAGGTATACCAGTACTTCCTTTTTTTTGTACAGTTTTCGGAAGCAAACTACTAGCCCCAGATCCTTCAGTAAGCCCATACCCTGGTCTAACAGTAGCAGAACTACCATGTTCTTTCATAAACTTATCAACACTAGATTTTAATTCAGGACTAACAACATCTCCACCAGTAATAATACACTTAATAAAAGATAAATTCATTTCACTAAGCCCTGGGTCATTTATCATAGTTTGTAAAAGAGTTGGTACTCCAACAATAAAATTAGGTTTATATTGTTTAATTAATCTACCAAACGCTTTATAGTTAAAAACTGGTATCAAAATACATTTGACTCCATAAGTAAGTGGAGTATGGATACACACATCTAACCCAAAAGCATGAAAAATAGGCATTATAGTTAAAACACTATCTCCAGCACTAGCAGGTTGAATCATAGACCCAGTCTGAAGTGTAGCTGCATTAAAACTCTTATTACTAATGACTATCCCTTTTGGTTCACCAGTAGTACCACCACTATATAAAATTACAGCAGGGTCAGTAGATTTTCTTTTACAAATATAGCTTCCGTCATACATATAACCAAAATCAATAAAACTATTGTAAGAAAGTAAATACTCATTATCAAAGTCAACCTTAATCTTTCTGCCTTTAGTTAAATTATAAGCAACTTTAGTAATACCCTTCATTTTATCTCCAGCAGACATAACAACTATTTTTTCAATCTCACTATTATCAACTACTTGAAGAAATTTTTCAAGTGCCAAATCAATAGTAAAAACATACTTACTCTTAGAAACTTCCATAAAATGGCCTATCTCTTTTAAAGCACTCAAAGGATGAACCATATTAGCAATTGCACCAACCATATTAATTGCATAAAATATACTTATCGCCTGAGGCATATTAGGTGAACAAATTGTAACAACATCATCTTTTTTAACACCAATTGTTTTAAGACTTCTAGCACATTCTTCAATTTCTTTCATTAATTTTTTAAAAGATGCACTACTACCATAATATTCATAAGCTATATCATTAGGATTCTTTTTAGCACTATCAGAAATAAATTCCCAAAGCATCTTATCAGGATAATCTATTGTCTTAGGAACTCCTTCATCATAAAACTTAATCCAAGGTTTACTAATACTTAAACTTTGTTGTTTCTTTAATTTTTTCATTAACACCCTCCTCTAATAATTTAGGTTCATTTAAAATATCTTGCATTAACCTAACTGCTTTAACAAAATAAACTCCATCAGCAATTCTCTCATCTATATTTATACCAAATTCACACAAATACTTGCTTTCCATTTTACCATCAATAAGTACTTTTTCTAATTTAATCTCACCAATAGTTGCTAATATACTACTAGTTCCAAAATCAGTCAAATTATGATATATCGCACCACTATGAATACTACCTAAATTACTTACAATACAAGTACTATAATATAAATTGTCATCAATTAAACTCTTTGGAAGCAAGTCATGCCTATCCAACCATTTAATAATACCTATAACTGGACTTAATATAAAACTAGGTAACTTACTAATAACATTCACACTATTATTAGTACCACTCTCTTTAGATTTTCTCACATTATCAACTGCTTTAACAGTTTTATCTTTAATACTTAACAAATTATCATTTTCTTCTACTTTAATAACGGACAATATTTCTTTAGACTTATCTTCATAATTAACTTTAGCCGTAAAAGCAATACTTACCTCATTTCTATCATAAAACTTCTTATTGACAACAAACCTATTTAAAAGTGGCTTATTATATACAGTTTTAGCAATTAAAGTCAAAAATAAATGAAAATAAGTTAAATCACTATACTTTTTTTTCATTCTTTCATAATACCTAACTAGTTCTGTAACATCCATTTTCTGATTAATAAACACATCACTATCACATCTATTTGGCTTAATATAAGGCATAAGCACATGCATTGAATCTAAATCTTTTACTCTTACTCCATCTCTTCTATTCATTACTTTAACCTCTCTTCTTATGTTCTACTTTATATAAAATTTTTAAAACTAATTTACTAGGTAATATTTTACCAAAAAAACTTCCTAATTTAACATCTGTTCCTGGTAATATAATTAACTTATTTTTGAACATATATTTAATTGCATACTCACTTACAAAAGAACTAGTTTTACTATTAATACTAAAGTGTCCTCCAGCAACATTATTAAAATTTGTATTAACCGGTCCAGGACATAAACAACTTATTTTAATACTACTACCTTTTCTTCTTAACTCTTCATAAATACCTAAAGTATAACTTCTAACATAACTCTTAGTAGCATAATAAGTTCCTAAAAGAGGTCCACCTGGTAAAAGCCCTGCAATACTTGCAACATTCAAAATATGTGCATTTTTATTTCCTTCCATATATTTTAAGCAAGTTTTAGTTATTTTATGCAAACTTATCACATTAACTTTAACCATTTCCATTTCTCTTTCCAAACTAACTTCACTATAATCTCCAAAAGTACCAAATCCTGCATCATTAATCACTATATCTGGTTTCTCTTTTAATAAATATTCACAAAGTTTATTAACTTCAACATCATAACTTAAATCACACACATAATAATGACTATTTTTAATCTCTTCACATGCACTAATTAACTTATTTTCATCTTTAGAAACAAGAATAACTTCATTCCCAAGCAAACTTAAAGTTTTAGCCATATCCTTTCCTATTCCACTACTTCCACCAGTTATTAAACATTTCATATTATCTAACCTCTACAACTATTGTAACATACATCTTTCTAAAAAAACAGGTTTTTATTCATAATTAAAAAGAAAAAACTAATTTATTTAATTTACAAAAAATAAATTATTTGATATTATTTACTTAGGTGATCATATGAAAAAAACTTATATTATAATAATTATAATAACAACATTTTTAGCAATACTACTAGGTTATAAATTATCTTGTTTAACAAAGTATACAATAAAAGAAAATTATAACTATAAAATAACTGACACATTAGAAATAAAACAAACTACCTCAAAAAATAAATTTGAATTTAAAAATATTACTTTCAAAAATATAATAAAAGATTATGAAATAGAAGAAGAAAAAAATAATTCAATACTTTTAACAAATAATAAAAATAGTATCAAAATTAGTATTAATAATTCTAACACAAATGAATTGATAACAAACAATAAAAATATTAAAGAGTATTTTAAAGAAAATAAAATTAATAATGATTTAGATTTAATTAAATATACTATAAAAAATAAAAACAAAAAATATAATTTATTTACTTCAAAAAATAAATTAAAAAATAACTATGATATAATAGACACCATAGTTAATAATATTCCATCTAATCATGAAATTACAGAAATAAAAGGTTCTAATATTGGTTACATATTAAAAAGTGATAAATATAGAAGTATAAATATTTTAAAAGATGATAAAGTTTATAACATAACAATGATTATACAAGATAAAGAAAGTACTATAGACAATTTAGTTAATGATATATTGTATTCATTAGAAATTAACTAGTAGAAAAAATCTACTAGTTTTATTTAACCCAAACATACATCTAATAACATCATAAATAAAAATCCAATTAAAGTAAATACAGTAATCATATTTTTATTATTATTTAATTGACTCTCTGGAATTAATTCTTTAACAACAACATACACCATTGCACCTGCAGCAAAGCATAAAAAGAATGGAAGAATACTACTAATTTTAAGAACAAGTATTGCACCAATCACACCAGAAATTGGTTCTACAAACCCTGAGAGTTGCCCATAAAAGAAAGCACTCTTTCTCGTAAATCCTTCTCTTCTAAGAGGTAAACTAACAGCTGCCCCTTCAGGAAAATTTTGTACTGCTATTCCTATAGCAAATATAAAGGCACTAACAAGTACACTACTAGTTAGATTGTACGATAAACTTCCAAATGCGACACCAACTGCAAGACCTTCAGGAATATTATGAATTGTAATACTTGTAATCAAAAGCATACTTCTTTTAAGCGAATTCTTTTTATTTTTATTAACAACTTTTTTAACAAATAAATCACTTAAAAATAATATTAATGCACCTGATAAAAATCCTAAACTAGAAATTAATGGAACACATTGTTTCTGTTTAAAAGCCATTTCAATTCCTGGATTAAGTAAACTCCAAAAACATGCAGCAAGCATAACTCCTGCAGAAAAAGCCAAACAAGAGTCCATAACATTCTTATTAACTTTCTTAAAGAAAACCACAACACTAGCACCAAGTAAAGTAAATAACCATGTAATTAATGTTGCTATCAAAGCAAGAATAACAGGATTTAAATTTAGAAAATAATTAATCATTTCTCACCATCCATTTTAGTTTATACAATTAATGATTTTTTGTTAAAACATAAGCCTAATAAATAATGGATAATCATCCCACCCCTTTTTCAAAAAAAACGTAAAACTGGTATATTCTTTTCAAGTTAGAAATAGGTTACCAAATATATACTTGCACATAAAAAAAGCAAAATTACTTTTTTTTTATTTTGCTTAGTTAATAACTAAATCTTCTTAATCTCACTATACTTTTTATTACAATTACTCTTAAAAAACTTTATAATCAAATTAGTTACTTCTTCTTTTCTATCACTTCTAAAAATATCATGATTTATACCCTTTACTTCTAAAAGTTCTTTATAATTACTACTTAAATTATTATAAACATAATTAACGCTAGATGATGGTACTAAATTATCTCTTGTTCCATGAATAATCAAAGTTGGAACATAAACATCTTTAGGACATTTATAATTTTCACTTACCAAATTCATAAATTCTCTAACAGCATGTTTAGGTAAATTAAACCACCTAGAAAATATCACATCAGCCTTATATTCCCTAATAACTTCAGGACTAAAAATAATACTCTCTATAATATCAGGTTTATCATTTTTAAACTTTAAATAATGAAATGCAGGAGCCGCCAAAACCAATTTCTTCACTTCTTTATACTTAGATGCAATATAAGTAGAAATCACTCCACCCATAGAATGTCCTACAAGATAAATATTTTTATACCCATGATTAATAAGATTTTCAATTTGCTTTTCTGCACTATTAATCCAATCAAATCTAGTATATTTTCCAGGAAAACCATCATGACCTGGTAAGGTAAAAGTAAACACATCATAATTTTTAATAAACTCTAGTTCGGTAGATAAATATTCTTCATCATACACTCCCCCACCAAACCCATGAATTATCAAAATTGCTTTTCTAAACATTTTACCACCTCTTCTAGTAAAAATATAACTTAATTAAATATAAAAGTCAATATTATTATAAACAAATTGCAATTATTAAATACAAGTGATAAAATAATGAATCAAAGGAAAGTGATAAAATGAATTATCTTTACAAAGAAAAAGTTAGAAAATACATAATTGAAAACTTCCCACTTGCAATAGAAATCTCTAATATTGCACCAATTTTCCTAATAGGTGGAGCCTTAAGAGACATAGAGTTACTCACTCCTCCAAAAGATTTAGACTTCGTAGTTTTAAGTGATACTGATGAAATAATAAAAACATTTATAGAAAAAAATAATTTAAAATATAAAATGAACAAACTAGGTGGATATAAAATATATAATAACAGTGTAGTAGTAGACATTTGGAATACAAACGACTTACTAAAAAGTATTGAGTACAACATTGAAGGACTATTTTACGATATAAAAAATGACTATATAATTCCGTTTGGTTATTATGATGCTCTAGAAAATGGTTTAAGAATAATTAACCCAAACAACAACATAAATGAAGAAGAAAGAATTTCTAAAAGAAAAATTACACTAAATAATTACATAAAAAACAAAAATAAATAATTTACAGTATTTACACAATATGTCGAATAAAATTAATAATATTTTATCAAAAAAGTGATATAATAATTACAAGAGGTGAATAAATTGAAAAAAGAAAATGTAAAAATTTTAACTGCAGCAACTATAGGTGCCTTAGCAGGATGCTCTTTAGGTATATTATTTGCACCTAGAAAAGGTAGTGAAACAAGACAAAAAATCAAAGAATGCTTTTCTAACATCAAAGAAAATATTTCAAATATTGATGAAGAAGATGTAAAATATTATATTGATAAAAAACTAAACGAAATTGATTATGAAATAGAAGTATTAGAAGGAACTTTAGAATACAAAAAAGCAAAAAAACAAGCAAAAAAAGTAATCAAAAAAATAAATAAACTAATTAGTTACACTTCAAAAAAAGGTTATGAAGAATTTGAAGACTTAATAACTGATTTAAAAGAAAAAGCTGATGATATAGCAAGTGAAATATTAACTGACTTAAAATAAATGTCAGTTTTTTTATTTATAAAATTATTCCATAAAAAAATTGAACCATATTTCTATAATTCAATTTATACCTTTTTAGTTATCCCCTTTATTTTCATGTCTATTTTTCAATATAAGATAAACTACTAAACAAATAAATCCAAATATAACTGTAAACATAATTGATAACATAAGAGTCTCATTTCTATAATATCTAGTTTTAACAGTTTCTATAGTATCTAATCTATCTTTATATCCACTTTGATATAACTCTATAAAAGATTTTTCTATATTTTCATTAACACTCTCATCATAAGTAATAAAATAAGTATTACCTATAACTATAAAAGGAGTACTCTGTACACTAGCCCTCAAATAATCAAACACATTATTCATTAACAATTTATTATCTTCGTTATTACTAACTTCAAAACTTCTTAATATAAAGAATTCACCATATCTTTCATAATTATCGTTTAAATAATTAAGAAAATCTATACTCTTTTGTTCACCCTTTGTTCTAAATAAGTAAATTGGTACTTTATTCTTATCATCTTCACTATAATCAATATCAGTTTCTATCCCTTCACTCTTCAAAGCCTCAAGTAAATTTTCACTTTTAATCTCAGCATTAACCATAAAAGGAACAAACATCATTATTACTATTAATAACTTAAATATTACTTTTCTCATTACATACTTCCCCCAAACATCATAATTTGAATTTGTTTATATAACTCATTCATACCTTCACTATTACCAAGTTGTTCTTCTAAATAAATTAAATCATTTTCATCAACATTATCAAGATTCTTACTCTTACTATAATCGTAATCTTTATATTCAATATCTTTTTCTTCGTAAACTACATCAACCATAAAACCATTTTTATTATCTTGAAGTAAAACTTTAAACTTATTATCATTAACCTCTTCAATAACTAATTTATAAATATTTTTATTATCTTCTTTTGTATTAATATTATACTCAGTTGTCTTACCATCAACTATATTCACTTCAAAATAATCCACATCTGAATAAAATCTAACATTTCCTAAACTATATTCCAAATTATTTCTATTTAATGTAATAATTGTTTTTCTTATTCTATATTTTTCAGGAACTAATCCATCAGTCTTAAAACCTATTCTATTAAGTAAATCAACAAATCCATTCTTTTTCAAATTACTTTGAAATCTTTTATAAAATTTATTATCATAAGTTATAGTTAAAACTATATTATCTTTAGAAACAGTTCTCTTTAAATTATAATCCTCTACACTATCTTTAAAAGCATCAACTACTGGTTTAAAAAATTTATCATTTAAATCATTTTCATCATTTAACTCATCAAGAAACTTATCAAATTTACTTTTATTTTCTTCATACTTAACTTGTTCTTCTTCACTAATATTATCTAAATTTTCAAAATAATATGTTCTATCATAAGCACCTACATATGTCATTTTCTCGTTATAACCAAATAATAGATTTAAAAGTTTCTTATCATTAAAAGTTAAATCCGCTTCAAATCTAACTTCATTTTCATTATTATAATAAAGGTCTAGTCTATACTTATACTTATTTAAAATAACTAATAGTTGTTCAATATCCTTATTATCACTATAAGCATTATAACTAAAATCATATCTTTTAGCAAACTTAACTTGTTCACTTGTACTGCTTTTATCACTACTTTCAAAATCAATTTTACTAATAACACTTTCAAAAATATTCTTCGGTGTTAACTTATAATAAACATAAGTTCCTAAAGCAAGTAGTCCTATAAAAATAGCCATAATAAGTAACCATTTAATATAATTATTTTCCTTATCTACAAAAAACACTTCTTCTTTATCCATACTTAACTTCTCCCATATATAAATTATATAATTTTTTAACAAAATTCTCAAGTAAAATATAGACATTTAATAGTTTTTATGATTAAATAAGTTTATAGGGAAGTGGGGAGTTTTATGAAAAAACAATTAATAGAATATATAGAAAGTGATAAATTTGAAACTATAAGTTTTAATGAAATTAAAAAACTTTTAGGAATATCTAAAAAACACATGAACGATGAATTAAAAGAAGTACTTAATTCTTTAGAATTAGAAGGTCTTTTGTATGAATGTAAAGATGGTTTATACAAAAAAATGCCTTCTAATTTTTTAGTTACAACAATAGACGAAACAAAAAAAGGCACAAAATATTACGAAACAAATAATACAAGATATATACTTGAAAAAAATAAATTAAATGGATCTCTTTGTTATGACAAAGTAATAATTGATACAAATACAAATGAAGTAGTAAAAGTACTTGTAAGAAATATGCCAAATGTAGTTTGTGAAGTAAGAATGACTCCAGAAGGTTTTAAATATTTATATCCAGTTAACACAAATAACAACTTGAAAATAACTATTGGAACACAAAAAATGAAAAAATTAATTCCAGGTTCAAGAGTTCTTATAGAAGCAACAAACGAAATTTATGATAACATGTATGTAGGAAAATATATTAAAACAATAGGTTTTATTAACGAACCAGATATAGACTTCAAAACAATTGCCTACAATTATGGTTTCAATTTAGAGTTTCCTAAAGAAGTGTTAGAAGAATTAAAAAAATTCTCTAATGAAGTAACTTATGAAGACAAAATTGGAAGAGTAGATTTAACTGATGAAAGAGTTTTTACAATAGATAGAAAAGACTGTAAAGACATGGATGATGCGATAAGTATTAAAAGAAAAGAAGATGGTGGCTACATTCTAAAAGTACACATCGCACATGTAAGCCATTATGTTAAATTTGGTAGTGCCATTTTTGAAGAAGCAGCTCGCCGTGGCAACAGTGTATATTTTCCAGATTCTGTTGTAGCAATGCTTCCAGAAATACTATCTAATGACTTATGTAGTTTAAACCCAAACGTTGAAAGATTAACAAGAACTGTTGAAATAGAATTAGATAAAAACGCTAAAGTAACAAGTTATAAAACATACCGTTCAGTTATAAAATCAAAATTAAAAATGAACTATGATGATGTATTTGATATAATAACAGGTAAAGAAGCAAAAAGAGAATACAAACCATTTGTTAACGACTTAATGATACTTAAAGAATTATCAGAAAAACTAACAAACATTAAAATTGAAAGAGGATATACAAATTTTGATAGTGAAGAATTAAAATTCGTAATGGACGAACTAGGTAACACAAAAGAAATACTAGTTGAAAAAGATAACATCGCGCATGAAATAATAGAAAACTGTATGCTTTTACCTAACGAACTTGTAACACACTTATACCCAGGTTTTCCATTTGGCTTTAGAAACCATGAATTACCAAGCACATACAAAATGTATGATTTAATTGAAACAATAAAAGAATTAGGTTACCCAGTTAGAAACCTTAAAAATATGAAACCTAACTTCTTAATACAAAGATTATTAAATGATTTTAAAGGTAAAGAAGAATATGTAATAATTTCAAGAATTATATTAACAAGTATGAAACTTGCATACTATGGAACTGAAAACAAAGGTCATTTTGGTTTAGCGATAGAAGATGGTTATACACACTACACTAGTCCAATTAGAAGATTAAATGATTTAATAATACACAATTTATTAGATATGTACGAAGATGGAACTTTAACAAAAGAAAAACTAATTGAAATTGATAAAATGTTAGAAAAACTTTTAGCACATGCTTCCCGTATGGAAAGACAAGCAGAAAAAGCAGAATATGAAGCAGATAAATTACAAGTAATTAATTACCTAAAACAACGTATTGGCGAAGAACAAATTGCATACATAGAAAAGATAACACCTGAATATATTAAAGTAATCGTACCAGGTTTAATGGATGGAATTATTAATTATGATAGCATGCCAGAAAGAACCTACATGTTACCATCTGGAAAATTAAAAGGAGTTGACACAGGAAGAGTCTATAAACCTGGTCACAAAGTATTACTTACAATTAAAGATGCAACTTATGTAGACAAATCAATTTATTATAACTTAGTAGACAACTTAACTTTAACAGAATGTGATAATAATAAACTAACAAGAAAATTATAGGAGTACTTATGAATAACGAAAAAAGAATATTTACAAGTGGTTTAGACTTTAATAAATTATTTATTATATTCGTGATTGGTTGCCTTTTTGGTAACTATTATGAAATGATACTAAATTTAGTAAGACACTACTTAAGGGATGGTAGTATATTTTGGGAAGTAAGACGTGGGGTCATTTATGGTCCTTTTAGTCCTGTTTATGGAATGGGTGCTGTTTTAATGACAAAACTCCTAGTAGGTAAAAATAATAAATGGTATATAACACTTATAAAAGGTGCTTTGTTAGGTGGGTCTTTTGAATACTTAACAAGTTTCTTACAAGAAACATTTACTGGTACAACTAGTTGGAATTACTCAAAAAAAATACTAGACATTAATGGAAGAACTACAATACCTATTATGCTTTTATGGGGACTACTTTGTGTAGTATTTGTCCACTTCATTTACCCATGGTTATCAAAAAAAATAGAAAGTATCCCATACAACATTGGAAAACCTATTCTTACAGTATTTATAGTCTTTTTATCTCTTGATATGTTTATATCTTTTACAGCCGTAATAAGGCAGTCATTAAGAAGAGAAGGATATCCAGCATACACTTACTTAGGTGAATTTTGTGATAAAGTTTATACAGACGAAAGACTAAAAAAGGCATACCCTAACATGAAAGTGAGAAGTAAAAAATGATAAGTAATATATTTATAATTATTGGTGTGACTTTGTTTATATCAAAGTTAATAATAACCCAATTTAATAAAAATAAACCTACAAAAATAAATGTTAATAACCCAAACTACTGCATTCTAGTACCCGCTAGAAATGAGTCACGCGTAATTGAAGACTTACTACTCAGTATAAAATCTCAAACACAAAAAGTACCTTTTGAAAATGTATATATTATTGTAGAAGATAAAAATGACCCTACTACAAAAATTGCTAAAAAATATAATGCAAATACAATCATAAGACAAAAACTAGAACTAAAAAGAAAAGGATATGCTCTGATGGAAGCAATAGAAAAAATCACAAAAACAAAGAATTACGACGCATACTTTATATTTGATGCAGACAACATATTAGATAAAAACTACATTTCAGAAATGAACAAATCATTTATGAGTGGATATGACATTGGAATTGGTTATAGACTAAACAAAAACAAAACAAACAGTATCGCTTCTTCGAGCCATTTAATATTCACACTAGTAAACGAACTATCTAATAAAAATAGAAACAAACATAACATAAACTGTAACTGTTCTGGAACTGGATTTTATATAACAGGAAAACTTATTAACAAACTAAAAACTTATCCGTTTCACTCGCTTACTGAAGACTACGAAATTTCACTATACGCTTGCACTAACAATTTAACAACAACATATAACAGAAATGCCTTATTTTATGATGAACAACCAACAAACTATAAAACATATTTAAAACAAAGAACAAGATGGGTAAGCGGTTACTTTGAAGCAAGAAAAAAATACAGAAAAAGTTTATTAAAAAATATAAACTTTAAAAACAAAAACTTTGCTTCAAACTATAACTCTTTTATAGGAATATATGACTTAATATTCTTACTTATTGGCTTAATACTTAAAATGTTAAATCACCCACTTTTAATACCATTAATAGTTTACTTAGTTCTCATGTTACTAACAATTTATCTAATACATATAGAAAAAAACTATAAACTAAACACTTCACTTTATATAAAAACTATACTAGTGCACCCACTACTTTTACTTAGTTACATACTTTGTTTAATAAAAGTACTAACTAGTAAAGAAATAACATGGGATACTATAGAACACAAAGAGACTTTAAATAAATAAGTCTCTTTTAACTTAATAAGCAAACAACAATATAAAATAAACTTCAAACAAGCACATACTAAAAACGCAGGACTTTCCTACGTTTTTTTTAAATAAACATAATCATAAATAATGGATAATGTTCTATATTAGTTTCATCAATATAAACATTACTTCCTTTTTCTAACTTAATATATCTTGATACAGTTTTATAATTTTCAACAATAGATTTCAAAGACTTAGCCTGTTTATTATTTCCAGATTTAACTTCTAAAGCAGTAACTTTTCCATCAATATTTAAAATAAAATCAATTTCAAGTTTACTTTTCTTTTGAAAATACATAACTTTATCATATCTAGTTTTAATTTCTTCAGCACATACATTTTCCAAAATAGCACCTTCATTAATATACAAATTTTCATTTAAAATATCTTTTTGTACACCTTGTTCAAACATAGAAATCAAAAGTCCTGTATCTCTAACATATATTTTAAAACTATTTTCAATTACATTAGAAACTAATGGTGAAGCAGGTTCAGTTAAATTATTACACACATTAATTATTCCAGCATCTCTTAACCATTCTAAACTTGAAGAATACTTTCTTTCTCCCTCATTAGCATTAGCATCAATAATATCTTTATACAAAAACTTCTTATTTACTTTAGTTAATTGTGAAGGAATACTATTAAAACAACTAATAATTTTTTGTTTACTTGGCTCATTAGCATATTTTAAAATATCCATTTTATAATTTTCAACTATACTTTTTTGTAATTCTAACACTTTAATTAAACTATTATTTTGAGTATAAGTTTCAACAATTTTTGGCATTCCACCTACCAATAAATACATTTTAAAATACTCTTCAAACTGATTTAAAATATATTCATCAAGTGGTAACAAATTATTAAATGAATTTCTAGCAACATCTATTATTTCATCTTTTACACCAATAGCCCACAAAAATTCTTCAAAGTCTAATGGATACATATCAATTATCTTTTCATAACCTACTGGATATGAGGCAATTTCTTTATAATATAAACCTAACAATGAGCCAGATGCAATAACATCCATTGTATTATCCATAGCAAAAGACTTAAGAGCAGTTCTAGCATTTGGACAAGCCTGTATTTCATCTAAAAATATAATGGTATCATTTGAAATAAGAGGAATATTAGGAAAACTTAGTTCTAATTTCATTTTTAAAGTCTTAATATCTAAATTTCCATCAAATATACTCTTGTATGAAGGTTCTAATTCAAAATTAATATAAATATAACTCTTATAATTTTTTTTAGCAAATTCATCAATAATATAAGTTTTACCAACTTGTCTAGCACCTCTTACAAGTAAACAGATATTATCTTCATTATTTTTCCAATTTAATAATTTTTCAGTTATTTTTCTTTTTAACATAAAAGCCACCTCTTTTCTTCCTAATTATAGCACTTTAAAATTAAAAACGCAAGTTTTTACCACGACTTTTACTCATAAAATGCAAGTTTTTACCACGACTTTCACTCATAAAACGCAAGTTTTTACCACGACTTTTTTAAAATTCACTAAAAAAATAGACAAAAGCCTATTCTTTACATACACCAATTTTCTCTCCACATTTAACTCTAGTCTCTATATTTCTAACGGAATTATTAAGAATATCTCTATCAATAACTACAGCATCTTTTTTTATAAGCAGTACAATAGTACTTCCACCGAACAAGAACATTCCTTTTTCTTCTCCTTTTTTAAACTTATAATTATCATGTTTATTCTTAATCTTTCCAACAAGTGTTGCACCAACTTCAACTTCTACAATGTCTCCAAAATTCTTAGTATGAAGTGTAGTATACTCTCTACTATTTCTTTTAAATACCTTATACTTTCTATAAGCAATTGGCCTAACCGTATTTAAAACACCTCTTACAAAATAATTGTCTTCTTGGCTTCCATCATCAACATAATGATACCTATGATAATCATCCTTACATAACCTAAACACAAGTGCTTTACCACCTATATAATTTTTATAAATTTCATCATCATTAAGTAAATCTTTAACACTATAAAAAGAATTCTTAATTTCAAAACAAGAATACTCATTAACATCATACACAGTCAACTTAGCATCACATGGGCTTATAAAAACATTCATATCTTTAACATAATCAATTTTCTTTTTCTTTCTTACAAAAAAAGAATTAAAACTTTTATATTTAATATTTTCATAAACACTCATATCAATTTTATTCTTCTTAACAAAAGGTTTAATAAGTATTTTAGAAATTCTACTACTTAAAAATAAACCTATTAACTTAGAAATAAAAGGTAAACTTAAAAACTTAATCAAACATCTTCCAATTACACTTCCATAAAGAAAATTAACTAATTTTCCCTCTTTATCATAGTCTAAATTACCTTCCCTATCTTTAAACATATATAACATAATACTACCTACTTCTATTTATTTTCTTCTTTATATTCTTCTAAATTACTAAATAATTTAACTATATTTTTCTTAGGAACAAGCATATACATATCTTTATTTATACTAAATTTAAATTCTTTAGTATCATGTTTATACTCTTCACCATCAAGTACCCAACTATTAGGAACATCTTTAAATCTAACAACTAAATTATTAGTTTTATAATACTCAAGTCCAGGCATATTCTTCACTTCCCCAGCCAAAATCCTAGTAGCAAGCGCAATTAACTCAACCTTAGTTTTAGCAGTAATCATAAGCACTTCAAACATATCATCATCTAATTTAACATCATTATATATATGACTTATTCCACCCATTCTACTTGTATTAGTAATAAAAAGGAAAGAATATATACCACTTTTCTTAATTCCATCTATCTCATATTCTAAATCAAAAAGTTTTACCTTCCCAGTAAATTCATGAATTGCATTAAAAATATAAGCAAGTCTTCCATATTTCTTTTTATACTTTCTAGGAGTATTATAACTAACATCAACATAACTACCTAAACAAGCCACATAAACAAATGGAACATCATTAATCATACAAACATCCACATTCTTTTCAGTTCCACTAAGTAGCATCTGTGCATTAACTATCATATTCTTAGTGTACCCATACATTGTACCAACATCATTCATAGTACCAACAGGAAGTTGTGCCATAACAAGCTTATTCTTTCTCATTAAATTACCTGTTATGCCTTCATTTAAAGTACCATCCCCTCCAGCACAAATAACTAAATCAACATCATCTTCTAACTCACTCACTATTCTAGTCGCATCTTTTGCCGCTTTAGTTGGACACATAACAGTCTCATACCCATTAACTTTCATAATTTCTGGAAGTTCTTTAAGATTTTTCTTATCAACAGGTCTTCCACTTTCAGGATTATATATAATTACACATTTTTTCATAATTTCCGCCCTCAAAATAATTTTATCAAATTAACATATAAAAGTCTACTCTATCTTATCTTATAATTATTTATCACACTCAAATTCTCTTTTAAAATATTCCACATTCTATCACTTAATTCTTTCTTCCAATTATCTTCTTTTAAATTAACAAAAGGTCTAAAACTAATTTGATAAAAAGGTGTAATCCATAAAGAAAAATCTTGTTTAAAAATTTGACTAAATTCTACATTTCTTAAAACACTAAAAATAAATTTATCAAATAAGACTTTATCATTAAGAATATAAGCCTTATTTAAATCAGTAAATTTAACACAACCTATAGACCCATTAATAACCTCTATATCTTTAACACTTGTTGGTAAAACTAGATCTCTAATAAACCTTTTAGTATCATTATTAATAACAATTTTTTTAAGTTTATCACTATTAGAAAAATCATAACATATTCTATTTGTATTAAATATAGTATTTTCACTCATTCCTATATAAACATATTCTACATCTTTTCCAAAATAAATAGTATTTTCTCTAAAATCACTAAAAACTTCATTTAATAATATATTCGCATCAAAATTAAATTCATCAAAATCTGCTACTTTAAACCCATCATAGAACTTATTTCTAAAAGGAAGAACATAATTCATTTCCTTATTTAACATATTAAAAACCTTATAAATATTAAAATAATAACCATATTCTTTTTGTAACTCTTCTAAATTATTTCCTAATTTATACTTATGATCAAACATTCTAAGAATTGTTAATAAAGAAACATCACTAGCAAAATAATTTGAGTAACCATATTTTTTACATATACTACTATTACTATAAGGTTCTAAATAATTATAAACACTACTAGTAGGTACTTTAAAATATTCTAACATTTTATAAAACCAATTCTTATAATCATCTTTTTCTCCATTAAATAACAAACTTAATTTAAATGAGTCCTTTAAAATACTATTCACTTCTCTATCATAAAAAATAATATTCTTAATATCTCTACTTATATTCTTTTCACTAATATATTTATAAATAATATTCTCTAAATAATCATGTTCATACACACTATTATATTTAATTACATAATCACTTATAGGTTTTTCCCTAAACTTAATTTCATAATATTTAAACTTTCTATCAATTAAATCATTTAATAAATCATCAACGCAAGTAGTACTAAACTCCTTTAAAAATATACACTTTTTAATACCTTCATCAATACTCTCTATATTCCCAATTTTAAGACTTTTAATATCATTAATAACATCATGACTACTTAAATAATTTTCTAACATAACTTCCATATAAACAATATTACTAATACCTAATTCTTTAATATTTTCATTATCTATACCAAATAGATATAAATAACTCTTAAGTTTATTAAATTTATTTCTTATCATTTCATCTTCATTACTAACCAAAGTAATATTAGAAATACTAATTAAATCTAAATAACTACTAACCTCCAAATTAATAGCTTTCATATTACTATTTATAATAATTAACTCATTTTTTATACTATTAATCTTTCTATAAATAGCATCTCTTTTATTAACATTAATAATGTTTCTTCTACTAACTATATCTAAAGCCTTCCACCTAATAAATAAATCTTCTTTATAATTATTTAATAAAACAACATAATACTTTAATTTACTTAGTATAATTTCTAAATCAACATTATTCCTCTTATCACTATTATTTACCAAATTCATAATATAATCTAATTCAATAATAGTTTTAGTAATACTATTAATATAATTATTAATAGTAACTTCACCTTGAAAGTCCACACTTGTTAAATACCTATCACTCTTTAATAACTCTTTATAATAACTAATATACTTTTTAATCTCTTTATCTTTTGAAACATAAAACTTCTTTTCAGGCATATCAATTAAATCATCTAAATTAATTAAAGAATTACTATTTATATTAACTTTCTTTTTAAAAATATTTTTAAACCAACCCATATAATCCCCTCATATAAAAAAGTGTACTTATTATAGCACACTTTTCTAAATATTTCAAATTAATAGTTATAATTAAATTTTCTTAACAATTAGAATCAATCTTTTAAATTTCCTATAGAAACAACATAAAATCCATCATCTCTTTTATAAGAATAAGTTGTCCCTGTAAATAGCATTAAAATTAAAGCTCACCACACTTTTCAATATCTATGCGTTTTGTAGATTTTAAAAGGTTTTTTGCTGCTTCATCAATATATGCAGAACCTAATTTAATTTCAACATCACCCATTATTTCCATCAATTATCCCAATTCATTTTCAATTAATCTTGGTAAATATTTCATACTTTATTCTTTATTCAAAAAAAATATTAAACCATTTTTTATATAAAAAAAATTTACATTTTGAGAAAAAAAGAAAGCCTTAACTTAAAGCTTTCTTAATATTATTTATAATATCATTAATATCTAATTCTTCACTAACAAACATATCTACATAATCTATATTTTCATCATTACCTATAGCCATAATTTTAATATTACTAGATATATCTTCTTTTATAGTTCTAACTAACTCTTCTAGTTTAACATCACTAATATATTTATCAATAATTACAACATCATAGTCTACTCTCTTTAACTCTTTTATTGCTTCTACCCCATTACTAAAATCATTCACTTTTATTTCATACTTCATAATACTATTCTTTAAAAATGCTCTGATCATATTACTACTATGTATAATCATTATATTAACACTACTTAAATCTAACTTAGTACTAGTATCCACTAAACTCTCATGAAGAAATACTTTAAACTCACTTCCTTTACCTAATTCTGAAGTAATACTTATATTTCCTCCGAGAATATTAACTAAATTTTTAGTGATAAATAATCCTAAGCCTAAACCTAAAGTATCACTATTCTTTTCTAACTTACCAAATTTATTAAATATTAAATCAATATTCTCTTCACTAATTCCTTTACCAGTATCCTTTACTACTATTTCAATATCACACTTATCTTTCTTAACACTACTACTTACACTAACTTCTATTTTACCCTTATCAGTATATTTAATAGCATTGCTAAGTAAATTACTAACTATTTGTTTAACTTTATCCTTGTCTCCGTAAACAACATCAGGTAACTCACTATAATTACTTACAATTTCTACATCTTTATTAGTAAGTCTCTTTTTATTTAAATTAATTATATCTTCTATAACCTCTTTAGGATTATACCCACTTATTAAAATATCCACATTTCCACTTTCAATTTGAGAAACATTAATTATTCCATTACAAACATCTAACAAACTATTTGTAGAATTAACTAAACCATTAAGTACATCCTTACTTTCTTCACTCAAATTATCTTCCATTTCTATTACACTTGCACATCCTATTATCTGATTCATAGGTGTTCTAATTTCATGTGACATACTCCTTAAAAATTCACTTTTAACCAAGTTAGCATTTTCTAAGTTGTCTTTAGCTAGCTCTAGTTCATTTATCAGTTTAATATCTGGATTTTCTATAGTAAAATACATTATAAAATTATCTATCGTTAACCCAATAGAAATAATTATTAAATAAGGATTAACTGAAAACAATATAGCAATTAAAATAGCAGTAAAAATAATTACAAAAACTGGTAAATGTTTTATATTAATTTTCTTTAAGTTAAATAAAACAATTAACAAAGAAACTAAAATATAAAATAAACAAAATATAATTGATAATATAACCGCTTTTCCTTGTGCAGTTTGATGTATACTATCTTTAATAATTAAGTCAATTTTAGAATTAAAAACCACTACAAACATTATAATATCCAAAACTATAACAGATGTACTAACCTTTTTTAATAACCTCTTAAATCTTTTTCTTTCTTTATAAGTTATAACAAAAATATATAACATTAATGAAGAAGACCAAATAATTAAAAACACATAATCAAGTTTGTTTAATAAGGAAACTAAACTAGCATTATAATTAGTGTAATAATTATAAAACAAAAGGGATACTAAAGCACTATCCATTAAAATAGAAAAAATCATTAAAATATAAATACTATTTTCTAATAAATGTACTCTTTTCTTAGAAAAATAAATAACAAGCAAAACAAATGAAAGCAAAAACGCTGTCACTGGTAAATACAAATTTGGCACACTACCCACTCCCTCTAACTTATCCTAAGTATATAACATAATAATGATTTTTGCAAGAAAAAAACACTATTTTTTTAGTGTTTTACAAAATGCTTCTTCTTCACTAACTATAAGTTTATCAGTACATTCTGTTGTTTTTTCAGACTCTAAGTAAAAGTATGGAGTGGCTTTAATAGTCTCTTCTAAATATTTATCCCACTCTTCATATATTGAAGAAGAACACTCTTTAAAAGTATTATCAGGATGTTTACTAATCATATCAAATTTTTCAGTAGCCATAATGTCTCTAATTCTTTCAGTAACTACTTCCTTTTCTATAGTAGTCATTCTTTGTAAATAATTTATAACCACTTTTAATACATGTTCATTTTCTTCATTAAGAAGACATTTTATATCATATACTACTTTTAAACACATACTACTTATTTGATTTAATAAATTATTAAAATCATTTTCATTCTGTTTATTATTTAATTCACTAACAATATTCTTAATATTAACCAACTCATTTTTAATACTTAAATATTGAACACCATCAAAAATTAATATATCATTTGCTTTATTAATATACTTATTTAATTTCTTAATAATTAAATCTATATCTTCTAAAGTAACATCATTAACATCAATTCCATCTAACATTCTTGAATAACACTTATTACCAACTTTATAAGTTATTATAGGCACAACTAAAGCATTATTTTCTTTAGCAATTTCATAAAATCCCCAATGCAAATTATACATTAATTTATTAGGTGATAAATTCCAAGTAGCTTCAGGAAATATTAAAATATTACTACCATACTTTATTACCTTATTCATCTTACTTTTCATAGCATTTCTACTTTCTTTATCATATCTATCAACTAATTGAGAACCATATAACCATAAAAAGAAACCATCCAAAGTATTATAAAATAAGTCAATATTACCAACTACAAAGTATGCATTACATTTAGCAGTCAAAACAGTATTAACCGCGTCATCCTTAAATGAATGAGATGCAATATATATAACTGGTCTATCAGTTCCTTTAAATTCTTTCTTTTCAATTTCTAATTTTAACTTATTACTTAAAGCTAACATTTTCCATAGTAATGGTCTAATTTTATTTCTAACCATAACTCCATTCTTAGATATAGTATTTTCTGGATTATTATCACTCATATACTTTAAAAAACTATTATTCATAATTTTCCCCCTTAATAAAAAGTGTACTTATTATAGCACACTTTAACTTATTATGCAAATTATAAGTTTTTTGTTAACTTTAAATTTTCCACTACTCCAGTACCCATATCCAATGAAACATCTGCATCTAATATTTCATTATATTTTCTATTATGTGAAATACTTATAATAGTGCCCTCATAACCTCTAATTAGTTCATATATTAAATTAAGTGCTTCTTTATCAAGATGATTGGTAACTTCATCCAATATTAACACATTAGTTTTTAAAAGTGCTAGTTTTATAATAGCTAACCTAGTTCTTTCTCCAGGTGATAATTTAGAATAAATTTTATCTTTATCTTCATAACTAATACCTATTTTTTCAAGTAATGTAAACACTAAAGAATAATTAACATTAACCATATTTTCTGTAAGATATTCTATAACAGAATTATTACCTTCTAACAAAGTATTTTGTGAAATATATCCCATTTTAACTTTAGAACCCACAATAACTTTTCCACTTATTGGCTCTATTTCTCCTAATATAGTTTTGATTAAAGTAGTTTTTCCACTTCCATTATAACCGTTAATTTGTAGTTTCACACCATACGGTATAGTAAGGTCTATGGCTTTAGTTTTAAACGTATCATATCCACATATAACTTTATCTAAAACTATATCTTTATTTCCCCTGTCATCATCTAACTCAAAAAATACATCAATTGGTTTCTTTTCTTCAAAATTAGGAACATCTAATTTATCTAAAATTCTAGTTATTCTCTTAATATTAGAAGTGCTTGTTCTTTCTTTAGCGTAATTGTTAGCTATCTTATCATTATCGTTATGCGCTCTTTTAGTATTACCAGAACTCACCCATCTCTTAGCCTTCTCTAATTCACTTTTAAGTCTTTCCTTTTCTTCCTTAGTTTTATAATATTCTTCTCTTTTTCTAATATATTCATTCTCTTTAGTAAGTAAATAATTATTATAAGTCATATTATATTCCTTAATTTTACCATTACCTAATTCAAATATTTTATTTACAATATTATTAAGAAAAATCTCATCATGTGACACAATAATCATTTTTTTATTGCTTTTCTTTAAGTATTTTTCTAACCAAGTTATTGCTTCTATATCTAAATTATTAGTAGGCTCATCTAGTAATAGTATATCTCTATTAGAGATTAACAACTCCATTAATAATACTTTGATTTTTTCTCCACCAGATAATGTTTTAATTTTAGTATTAAGTGATGCACGCAAGTTTAGTCCATTTTTTATAATTTCTAAATTACTTTCAAAATTATATCCATCTAAACTTAAAAATTCATTATAAAGAAGAGTATACTCTTCCATTTTATCTTCCGTTAAATCTAAAGATAATTTATCTAAAGTACTTTCTAATTCTTTAATTTTAGTTACTTCTTTAATATATTCAAATATAGAATACTCATAATACTTTTCTTCAATTTCCTGTTTCAAATAACCAATTGTTTCGCCGTCTGTTTTAACATTTCCTTTATTATTAGATATAGTTTTTAAAAGTGTACTTTTTCCACTTCCATTTTTCCCTACTAAACCAATTTTATCTCCAGTATTCAATTTAAATGATACATTATCTAATATTACACTACCATTAAATTCCACTTTAATATTATTAACTACCATATTTAGCACACTCCTCAAACTCAAAAATATCTTTTTTTCATTCTTTTCACTTGTAATTTTATCACATATTACATGATTAATATACATTTTTTAATACTTTTCATAAATTAAACAAAATTTGTTAGCTAAAGAAATAAATGTGACTTACTATCTAAAAAAATTTATTCTTAATAAAAAGTGTACTCGTTATAGCACAATTTAACTTGTAATACATTTAACAAGCTTTAATATTTAATTATTTAACTTACACAAAACATCTCCGTCATCATAAAACTCAAATTTATCTTTTCCAATTTTGTTTTCAATAAGTTTAATGTAAGCATCAACTAATCTTTTAGTATTAACACACTTTTCTTCTTCTTTCATTTTCTCTTTCATAAGTCTAAAATCTTTTAATTCTTTTCTTAATTCAGATAATCCTCCAATTCTAACATCATAAATATCTTCATAACTTTCAAGAGCTAAATCAATTTTTAATAATCTCTTATTATAAAACTTAACGTCATCAGTTTTCATTGCAACACCTCTTTATTTCTAATTCCTCTTAACGTCAATGCTAAATTTTGTCCTATATAATTTCGTCCATACTTCTCCTCCAATGATAAAATACTGTTTTTATATCTTTCATATGCCATATCATATTTTTTATCTAAAATTGCTAATACACAATATTTTATAACGTTCTCATAAATATATGAATAAACCAAATCACTTTCATTAGAAGAGTTAATAGCAGAAACAATTATTGGAGCTGTCATATAATAATGAATTATTTCTTCTTCAGAAACAAAATTATCTCTAAACCAACGTAAAATTGTTAATTCAAAACAATTATCATTAAAATCGCTTTTCATATGTTTAATACAGGCAGTTGTTAAATAACATCCTCCATTATCTTGTACCTCTCCTGTGTCAGGATTTGGTGAATCATTACTTTCATATCTGCTATCATCAGGATCTTCTCCACTATTATAATCGTTAGAATCTTCCCAATATTCATGGCTATGACCACCATCCCCATTATCTTTATATCTATTGACACTTCCATCTTTTTCATAACTAGTATAAATCAAATTTCCGTCATCTGCAACACCGGCATACCCTCAGTCTCTTTTCTTTCCACCTTTTCCCATAGTTTTCTCCTCAAATAAAATTAATTAAAATGCATTTTTAAAATTTTGCAATTTTCTTCTTTATATAAATGTAAGTTCTCATCAATAATACTAGGTGTATAAGGATTTTCAGCTTCAAAAGGAACATAAGTACATTTTCCTACATTAGATTTATAAATGCAAGTTCCATACGTTTCAGTCAATTTACATGTGCAATCACAATTTTCATAAGCACATCCATGCATATCCTTATTTACACCACCTTCAACTTTTTTAAAAAACAAATCTTCTTTATACATTTTTAAAGCCTCCCTAATTTTTACATTTTTTTAATATTATTTTTCTACATAATCAACCACTTCACTAGTTTCATCGTCTATTATTTCAATTCTATAGTACTCTTTTTTATATAAATTCTTATAAACTTTAAATGCAAGTTCCAATTCTTTCTTCGTAGTCATATCCTTTTCACTTAAATTAGCAAGCTCATCCCAGCTCATTAATCCATCAAAATCATTATATAAACATGTAGGTGTTTTACCCTTTCCCCCACTCAAATCAACAGTACCATCATTAAAATATATTTTAAATCTATAGTGCATATATATTTTCCTTTCTACTTTTTTAATAATAATTTTAAACTAGTATAATATTTTGAAGATAATATTTCTTCTTTCAAATTCTTTAATTCTTCAACAGTCATTGTATAGCCATTACCTTCCCATGGTCTATCTTTACTATTAGGATCATCCTTATCCCTTTCCCAACTTGGATCATCATTTATAAAATCTTCCATAGAAGGATACACAATATGTCCATGTCCCTTAGTTATATCATCTTCTTCCGTATAAGGATATCTATGTACTTCTCCATCGTCATGTACATCCGTTTTTGCAACTACTTCTCCATCATCATTTGCACTAAACCAACTAAATATTGTTTTTCCCATAATTTTCACTCCTTTACATTTTAAATATTTCTGGTTTTTTTAATTAAATTATATTTTTACATAATTACTTCTCCTTTCTTTTTATCATTTTATTTAATGCTGAAGTATAATTCACATTATATTTTTCTAGCATATAATAAACATCTTTTTCTTCATTAAATACACTATTTAAATCACTTAAAAATTCTTTCTTGATATTTAAATTTTTATTTCTATAAATATTAACTAATTCATAAGCTAAAATAATTGAATGCAGATATGAAGAACCATATACTTTTGCTAATAAGTCTTGTTGTAATAACATATCAACGTAATTGTGTATTTGATTAATCCTGTATGATACATTAAAATAATATACATCCTCTCCTAAATCATTAGATAATAAGAATTCAAAAAGCATAGGAAGCAATTCATAATCTATATAATTTGTAATACTATAATCATTATTTTCTACAACTGTATGAATAATTTCATGTTGATAAATTAATGGAATAAATATCGAATTTTTATTACTTAATCTAATTTCAGTAAAAACTAATTCATAGTCATTCATAGTTTTTTTCAAATAAATAGGTGTAAAACAGCCATAATCTTTTCTTTCTTTTACACATAGTATTGGAATGAACAACGGAGAAATATTATCGGTGCTTTGCATTATTAAATCAGAGCATTTATCTATCATTTTATTAAATTTATCAAATTTAATAAATGGTATATTTTTAAACAAAAAACTTCTTTCATCAAACCAAAGATTAACTAATTTTAATGGGTTATTAAAACATCTTGGTTCAATAAAAGAAGTCTTTAAAGCGATATCTTTTAATTCCATCAAGTCTTCTGAAAATTCAATTATAGTTTTATTTTTATAAAATTCTTTAATTTTCATATTACTATATCTCCATTTTATTCGTTTGGTATTTATCTTACTACATAGTTAGTCAGATGTCAACAAAAAAATATACTACTTAATATTTTCCACTACTCCAGTACCCATATCTAATGAAACATCCGCATCTAATATTTCATTATATTTTCTATTATGTGAAATACTTATAATAGTGCCCTCATAACCTCTAATTAGTTCATATATTAAATTAAGTGCTTCTTTATCAAGATGATTGGTAACTTCATCCAATATTAACACATTAGTTTTTAAAAGTGCTAGTTTTATAATAGCTAACCTAGTTCTTTCTCCAGGTGATAATTTAGAATAAATTTTATCTTTATCTTCATAACTAATACCTATTTTTTCAAGTAATGTAAACACTAAAGAATAATTAACATTAACCATATTTTCTGTAAGATATTCTATAACAGAATTATTACCTTCTAACAAAGTATTTTGTGAAATATATCCCATTTTAACTTTAGAACCCACAATAACTTTTCCACTTATTGGCTCTATTTCTCCTAATATAGTTTTGATTAAAGTAGTTTTTCCACTTCCATTATAACCGTTAATTTGTAGTTTCACACCATACGGTATAGTAAGGTCTATGGCTTTAGTTTTAAACGTATCATATCCACATATAACTTTATCTAAAACTATATCTTTATTTCCCCTGTCATCATCTAACTCAAAAAATACATCAATTGGTTTCTTTTCTTCAAAATTAGGAACATCTAATTTATCTAAAATTCTAGTTATTCTCTTAATATTAGAAGTGCTTGTTCTTTCTTTAGCGTAATTGTTAGCTATCTTATCATTATCGTTATGCGCTCTTTTAGTATTACCAGAACTCACCCATCTCTTAGCCTTCTCTAATTCACTTTTAAGTCTTTCCTTTTCTTCCTTAGTTTTATAATATTCTTCTCTTTTTCTAATATATTCATTCTCTTTAGTAAGTAAATAATTATTATAAGTCATATTATATTCCTTAATTTTACCATTACCTAATTCAAATATTTTATTTACAATATTATTAAGAAAAATCTCATCATGTGACACAATAATCATTTTTTTATTGCTTTTCTTTAAGTATTTTTCTAACCAAGTTATTGCTTCTATATCTAAATTATTAGTAGGCTCATCTAGTAATAGTATATCTCTATTAGAGATTAACAACTCCATTAATAATACTTTGATTTTTTCTCCACCAGATAATGTTTTAATTTTAGTATTAAGTGATGCACGCAAGTTTAGTCCATTTTTTATAATTTCTAAATTACTTTCAAAATTATATCCATCTAAACTTAAAAATTCATTATAAAGAAGAGTATACTCTTCCATTTTATCTTCCGTTAAATCTAAAGATAATTTATCTAAAGTACTTTCTAATTCTTTAATTTTAGTTACTTCTTTAATATATTCAAATATAGAATACTCATAATACTTTTCTTCAATTTCCTGTTTCAAATAACCAATTGTTTCGCCGTCTGTTTTAACATTTCCTTTATTATTAGATATAGTTTTTAAAAGTGTACTTTTTCCACTTCCATTTTTCCCTACTAAACCAATTTTATCTCCAGTATTCAATTTAAATGATACATTATCTAATATTACACTACCATTAAATTCCACTTTAATATTATTAACTATCATATTTAGCACACTCCTCAGTCATCTTCCTTCAGTTTCTCATAATAACCATCTTCTACATTTAGTTCAATTCCATTAATACTCACATTCTCATTATCTTTCCAACTAATATCAACGTCACTTTCATGATAAACATTATAAATTAATCTATAATGTCTACTATCAGTGTTTGCTACTTGCACATATAAATTTCAGTCATAATCACTATACCTATAACAATATAATTCATAAGTTCCATCAAGGGGACACACTTTTTTTAAAAATCTCACCTCTTGTAATTCCAGGTTTTAAGATAAAATAAATAGAGAGAATACTATATACCAAAGAAGTAACGAACCCCAAAACACATTTTTATACGCGTTATAAAACACTTTCCAATTATTCATTACATCCCTTCACACAAACATCAACATAATGTACTTCATCATCAATTTCATAAGCTACAATATTTGATTTATCTTTACTAGCTAAATAAAAGTAGTATAAACATAATTTGAAAGCTCATACCTCTCCCCATTTAACATTCTAACATACGCAAAAACCATATATGGAATAATTGATGAAATGCTATAAGCAACTATCATTAAAACAATATTATTTTTCATAACCTCTCCTATCTTAACACCACATTTTCTAATTACATTATAACAAATAAACAAAGAAAAAACTAGTATACTACTTAGTACCTAGTTTGATCTTTAAAGTCTCATTTTTACCATTTCTAATAACAGTCATTTCTATAGTTTCATCTATTTCATAACTATAAAGTCTATATCTAAATTCAGCTATATCTTTAACAGTATCATTACCAACTTTAATAATAACATCTTCACTCTTTAATCCAGCCTTAGCCGCAGGACTATTCTTTTCAACATCAACAACTACTACACCACTATCAATATCTTTATCAAGTCTAATACCTGCATAAGCAAGTTGCATTGTATTAGTTGCGTTTAACATGCTTACCCCTATATAAGGTCTACTAATTTTACCATTTTCTCTTATATTCTTTGCATAAGTTACTGCATCTTCAATAGGAATAGCAAAACCAATACCTTCAATAGTACTCTCTACTATCTTCATACTATTAATACCTATTACTTCTCCATTAACATTACATAATGGTCCACCACTATTACCAGGATTAATCGCAGCATCAGTTTGCATAACATTCATAATCCAGTCAGCACTAGAACCATTTATACTTACACTAACAAGTCTATCTTTACCACTTAAAATACCTCTAGTAACAGTGCCCTTAAAATTAATTCCCATAGGACTTCCCATAGTAAACACAGTATCTCCTACTTTAACATTTTCACTCTTTCCTAAAGATGCTACACTCTTAATAGTATCCTTATCAACCTTTAAAACAGCAATATCAGCATATTCATCACTACCAACTATTTTAGCAGTAGTTTCACTATCATCATTATAAGTTATCTTAATAGTTTCACCACTTTCAATAACATGATGATTAGTCATAATATATCCATTATCATCATCAGTATCATAAACAAACCCAGTACCAGTTCCTATAAGTTCTCCCTTACTATATGTTTGTATTACAACTACAGAACCCTCAATCTTATTAACAGCCTCACTTATACCATTATCTGTAATAGTAACATTCTTCTCTTGTATAGTTTTAACAACATTACTATTAGGAAAATATTTAACAACTCCTACAATAACAAGTGCACCAACTAAAATCCCAATTAACAAAGTAATTAAATAACTAATTTTTTGTCTCATAAATAATACCTCCTATTCAATATACATTATATCTTTATAATTTTTAGGAAATCCCATTTTCTCTATTACACTACCTATATTAATACTTTTTAATTTACCATTTAATGTATCTAATTCATAATTTATTTCATTCATCATCATCTTAAAATCAACTTTAGTAAGTAATCTCTTTAAAATAATAATTAGTGCAAAAATATCATTTTTACCATAAATATACCCATCTTCATCCTTATCTATATTTAGTATACTATGATACTTAGTATCGTTAATAACTCTCTGAGTAAAATGATCAAACACTATATCCTCATGCGCACATAAATTTCTATAATTAGAAAGTATTGATAAATACACTTCAAAATCTTCTGGTTCTATATCATATATTTTAGCTATTTCTTCTCTATCTTTATCTTTTAAAATACTAAACATTTCACTCATTAAACCAAAACTAATGACTTTAACACCTATCCATAAAGGAATATATCCGTAGTTATCCATATAATGACTAGTCGCTCCATGTTGTCTTCCATTAATTCTAAGTTGTCTTTTTATCTTTCTAATTAAATCACTTATTTGTCTACTCTTTTCTCTATCGTTATCAAAGTTTTTAGCATTCAAATAATTTTTCTCTTTAAATCCATAATTCTTACTCATAACATAACTAAATATAGACTTATAGTTATTTTCAACAATTAATATATTCTTAAAAATAATATTTCTAAACATTCTATCAAAAACAAATAAACTATAAATCTCTTCAAAAGTAGTACCACTTACAAACTTTCTAGAACCATCATGTTTCAAGAAAACATGCCTATACCCCATTATAAAGAAATAATTTTCTCTTAAAAGAACTTCCTTAGTATAATCTTCATCTCTAATAACAAGTCCCTTATCTTTTAATATTTCAATTTGTTCATCTAATGTTTTAAATACTTTAGCTGTCAATCCTCATCACCTAGAATAATTTTATCACAAAGAATAAACTATTACCACTTTTTTCACAAACTTTTCGTTTTAGTTTACTTTTTTTATTGGAGGTTTAATAGGCATTATTAAAGCAGCAATAATATATAATAAAAGTCCACTACCATAAACTAAAGAAATAAATACCCAAATAAGTCTCACAATAGTAACATCTATTTCAAAATACTCACTTAATCCCATACATACTCCACAAAGTATTTTTCCTTCATTAACTCTATATAATCTCTTTTCTTTCATACTTCCTCCTTAAACACAAATTAATAATTTTATATATATTTAATTAAAACACTATTTACTATAATAAATTATTTAAATATTTATAACATTATCACTACAATACTCCCTTACTAACATTAATTTTAACACATTTAACTTATAAAAGATAGTTAACAATTCATTTTTACTAAAATTAACATCTACATATAATTACTCCTTAAACATTACTATATTTTTCAATAAATAACACTAAATCTTTATATTAATAATTTTTTATATTTAAATACACATAAAAAGGAAGTAGAACAAATTCTCTTCCTTAAATAAATTATTATCTCTTACTAAATTGTGGAGCACGTCTAGCTTTCTTAAGACCATATTTCTTACGTTCTTTAATTCTAGCATCTCTAGTAACCATACCAGCACCTTTTAAAGTAGGTCTATAACCTTCACTATCAACTTCAAGTAAAGCTCTAGCAATACCTAATCTAATAGCACCAGTTTGTCCATTAAAGCCGCCACCTTTAACAGTAACATCAATATCATATTGACCATCAGTTCCTGTAAGTACAAGTGGTTGTTTTAAATCCATTACTAAAGTATCATAAGGCATATATTCATTAACATCAACACCATTAACAATAATACTACCTTTACCACTAGTCATTCTAACTTGAGCTACACTTCTTTTTCTTCTTCCTGTAGCTGTATAAACTTTCTTATCTGCCATAATTCCTCCTATAAATTAATCTTTTCAGGCTTTTGAGCTTCATGATTATGATTCATTCCTTCATAAACAAATAACTTTTTATACATTTGTCTACCAAGTCTATTCTTAGGAAGCATTCCTTTAACAGCTCTTTCAACCATTTCTACTGGATATTTTTCTTTCATAACCTTAGCAGTTCTCTCTCTTAAACCACCTGGAAATCCACTATGATTATAATATACTTTCTTATCTAATTTGTCGCCAGTTAAATTAACTTTACTAGCATTTACTATAATAACTGCATCCCCACAATTAACATGAGGTGTAAAAGTTACTTTATGTTTACCACGTAAGATATGAGCAGCCTTAGCAGCAACTTTACCTAAAGTTTCTCCTTCAGCATCAATCAAATACCATTTAGTAGAAACATCTTCTTTTCTTAACATAAATGTTTTCATATTTTTATCTCCTTCTAAATTTCTATCCTTATATATAAGACTTCCCACATCCACACACAAAGATAATTTATAAAAATGTACCAATAATAATTATACAATAACAATATCAAAAAAATCAAGCATAAAATCGCGTTTTTTAAAGATATTTGAACTAAAAACAAGTTTTTTAGCATAAAATATCATAAAACAACATTAAAAAAGCATTTATTATTGACAAACAAAAAATATAATATTAAAATTAAAATAGGTAAAAAGAATAAAAAATGGAGGAACAATATATGAAAAAAAATAAAACAGGAACTTTATATTTATTATTATTTTTAATAATAATTGCCCTAGCAGGAGGAATAATTGGACTAATAGCTAACTTAAATATGAAGCCATCAAATCCAAGCGATAGTAATGATGATGGAAAATTCAAGGTAACTTATAAATATTATGTTGATAATACAGAAACAAGTAATATAGTTAAACAAGAAAAAATAAAAATAGCTAATGAGGAATTTGAAGGTGTAATAGATGAAAAAGAAATGTACACTTTTGAAAAATATGAATGTTCTAATGAAGTAAAAGGTAGTTGGGACAATAAAAAATGGGAATTCACTCCTGACTTAACTGCTGATTCAACATGTAAATTATATTTTATAAAAAACTTTCACGAAGTACAAATAACTACTTCAAATGCATTGCTACCTAATAATACAAATACACAAAAAGTGTTAGTTGAAAGAAATAATACAAAAACTTTAAATTTACTTCCATCAGAAGGTTATAAATTTGGAGAAGCAAAATGTACTGAAGGCGCTAATGCTTCATACGACGAAACAACAAAAGATTTAGTAATTGGGAATGTTAACAAAGACACAAAATGTGATGTATCATTTATAATAAATGGATTTACTGTAGAAGTAGAAGCATCAAATGCAGAAATAAAAGAAACTAAAAAAACTGCAAACTATGGAGACACAGTAACATTTGAAATAACACCAAAAGAAAATTATGCATTTGAAAGTGTAACATGTACCAATGAACAAAAAGCAGAATTTAATGGTAACACTTTAACAATAAAAGGACTAACAAACGATTCAAAATGTACAGTTAATTTTAAATTCACTATCGTCAAATACACAGTAAGTTTAACAGTAGAAAATGGAACACTTCTAGAAAGTTCAAAATCTCCACAAACTACTAATAACAATATGGAAGTATCGTTTGCAATTAGTAAAAATGATGGTTACTTATTTACAGGAGCAGTATTAGACTGTGGAGCTGATAAAGTAGAAAGTGAACTAACTAGTAACGTTTTAAAAATTAAAAATATTAATAAAAACTTAACTTGTAAATACATATTAAAAGAAGATAAAGCAAATTAATGAAAGACTTGTTCTTTCATTTTTTAATGGACAAAACAAATAGTATTTGATAAAATTAAACCATGACATGGAATATTAAAAATGTAAAAATTAGTAATAGAATTGTATTTGCGCCTATGGCAGGAGTGTCTAATATAAGTTATAGACAAATCATAAAAGAGATGGGTGCTGGTTTAATATACTCTGAAATGATAAGCACTCTAGGTATTAAGTATAACGGAAATAAAACAATAGACTTAATTAACTTTGAAGAAACCGAACGTCCTATTAGCATTCAAATATTTGGAAGTGATATTACTTCTTTCGTAAGTGCAGCAAAATATATTGAAGAAAACTTTCACCCTGACATAATAGACATAAACATGGGCTGTCCTGTTCCTAAAGTAGCAATAAAAAGTCAAGCAGGAAGTGCTCTACTAAAAGACCCAGATAAAATATATGAAATAGTATCAAATGTTGTAAAAAACACTAACACCCCTATCACAGTAAAAATAAGAAGTGGTTGGGATAGTGATCACATTAATGCAGTAGAAGTAGCAAAAAAAATAGAACAGGCTGGGGCTTCAGCAATTGCTATTCATGCAAGAACTAGAAGTCAAGGATACTCAGGAAAAGCTGACTGGAACATCATAAAACAAGTTAAAGAAAGCGTAAACATTCCAGTAATTGGTAATGGTGATGTATCTACAATTTATGATGCTAAGAGAATGCTAGAAGAAACAAAATGTGATGCAGTAATGATCGGGCGTGCCACTCTTGGTAATCCTTGGTTTATCAAAGAATGCATAGAATATGTAGAAAATAATCGCATTATAGATAAACCAACTGACTTAGAAAAAATAAACATGATAATAAAACACTATAACTTACTAAAAAAGTACACCAATACAAAAACAGCCCTTCTAGAAATTAGAACACATGCCCTATGGTACCTAAAAGGAATACCTGGTACTAAAGAAATTAAAACTAAAATATGTCAAGCTAAAACAGAAGAAGAATTTTTAACTATAATAAATGGACTAAAAAATACTATAAACAAGCAATAATAAAAAGTATATTATAACCAATATACTCTTTTTATTTACCTTAACCTCTTTCACTAAAAAATACTATATTAATTTATAATACATGGATAAGTTCATTCCATTTTTTTACATATTCGTCCTTTTTCCGATGTGAACTTTTAACAACTTACTGTTGACAAATGGTAATTAATATAGTACAATAACCTCGTAAATCAATGAAGAAGACGAGTAGCATTACATACTGTTAATAGAAAGCTAGGATGATGGAAACTAGTAACAAGTTTAATGTGAATAAAAACTTCCAAGTGGCTAACAAGCCCGGATAAATTCCGTTATAAATAAGAGATAATCAGTTAATGATTAAGAAGGGTGGAACCGCAGGTATCTTACTATGCCCCTTTAGTCATTAACTTTTTTATTTAAAAGAAGGAGGAAAAAATAATGGAAAGAAATTTTACAGAACAAGAATTAGTAAGAAGGGAAAAAGCAGAAAAATTAAGAAGTCTTGGTCTTGACCCATTTGGTGATAGATACGATAGAGACTCACTTGCAAACGACATCAAAGAAAAATATAAAGACTTAACTCATGAAGAATTAGAAAGTATGGATGAGCATGCTAAAGTAGCAGGAAGAATTATGTTCATAAGAAAAATGGGTAAAGCATCATTCTTTTCAATTCAAGACAAATCAGGTAAAATTCAAATTTATATCTCAATAAATGATATTGGAGAAGAAGATTACACTTTATTTAAAACTGCAGACATCGGAGATATTGTCGGTGTTGAAGGCAAAATAATGAAAACTATGACTGGAGAAGTAACAATAAAATGTTTAAAATATACTCACTTAGTAAAAGCATTGAAACCACTTCCAGAAAAATTCCATGGTTTACAAGATAAAGAAGAAAGATATAGAAGAAGATATGTTGATTTAATAATGAATGAAGAATCAAAAAGAACAGCATTCTTAAGACCAAAAATTATTAGATGTATTCAAAACTTTATGGATAATCTTGGATTTACTGAAGTAGAAACTCCTATTCTAAACACATTATTAACTGGAGCTTCAGCTAGACCTTTCATAACTCACCATAACACTCAAGACCTAGATATGTATTTAAGAATTGCCCTAGAACTACCTCTAAAGAGACTATTAGTTGGTGGAATGGAAGCAGTATATGAAATTGGTAGAACATTCAGAAATGAAGGAATGGACGCAATGCATAACCCTGAATTCACTCTAATGGAAGCATATTTAGCTTACTCAAACTTAGATGGAATGATGGAAATGACAGAAAGCATGTTCAAAACAATTGCTAAAGAAATCTTTAACAAAGATACATTCATATGGAATGGTAACGAAATAAATATAGGTGGAGAATGGAAAAAAATAAGTATGACTGATGCAATAAAAGAAAAAACAGGTATAGATTTTAGAAATATTACTCTAGAAGAAGCATTGAAGTTAGCAACAGAACATGGAATTGAATTAGCAGAACACGAAAAAGCACTAGGCCACATTATCAACTTATTCTTTGAAAAATACGTTGAAGAAACACTTATTCAACCAACATTCCTATATGGTCATCCAGTCGAAATTTCACCACTAACAAAAAGAAATCCTATTGATCCAAGATTTGTTGACCGTTTTGAATTATTTATAGGTGGAAAAGAATTTGCTAATGCTTACACTGAACTAAATGATCCAATTGACCAATTAAAAAGATTTGAAGACCAATTAAAAGAAAGAGAATTAGGTAACGATGAAGCAAACGATATCGATATGGACTTTGTTGAAGCACTAGAATATGGTATGCCACCAGCTGGAGGAATTGGATACGGAATTGATAGACTAGTTATGTTCTTCACAGAAAACGAATCAATTAGAGACGTAATCTTATTTCCTTTAATGAAACCCGAAACAAAAGAGAAGTAATCAATACTTCTTTTTTTACATTCAGTTATTTAATCGTTATTCAAGTTTAAACTTAATTGTAATCATCATAATCACTTAAAATTATAATATATATTTATCAAAAACTACTTAATATTTTTCTAATTTATAACAAACTTAATTGGATTATTTACTATTTGATTATTGCATAAATTAATATTAATACCAGAATTAGTATTAGTATTTTTTTCTACCTTCTTATTAACTACAACATCATTTTCATTTTCAAAAATTTCTACTTCATCATATTAAAATCATAATAACACATAATCATTTCTAAAGTGAGATATTTTTCAAAAAAAGTATTTCTCATAAAGCTAGTCAAAAAAGATTTTATTTGTACAAATAAGAAAAAAGCAATAATTAAAGTAATTGACAAATTAAAAAAAATATATAAAATTATTTGATGCAAAACATATAATTTTTTTCTTAAATAAAAATTATAACATTTTAAATGAAATTTTTGATATTTACTTGTAAAACTTTACATTTATATTGTATAATTATATGGGAGGTAAAGAAAATGAAAAAGAACACATTGTTCAAAGTAATTGCAATAATGTTCTTAGTATTTGCTGTATTATCATGGATAATTCCTGCATCACAAGCAAGTGGTTCAGAAATTATGAATATTGGTTTAAGTAGAGTATCTCTTCATAAATTAATAGATTATCCATATCTTACTACACTATACTTTAGTCAAACTCTAGTATTCATATTATTAGTTGGAGGATTCTATGGTGTATTAGGTACAACTGGTAAATACAGAAACTGCTTAGAAAAAATTGCAAAATCTATGAAAGGAAAAGAAAGCCTATTTTTAATTATAACAGCTGCAGTTCTAGCAATATTAAATAGTGTATTTAGTCTAAATATATTATTACTAATATTTATCCCTGCATTATGTGGAATCATCTTACTAATGGGTTATGATAAAATAACAGCATTCTTAGTAACATTCATTTCACCTTTACTAGGTGTTATGGGTTCAACATATGGTTCATACATTACAGGATATGCTAATAAAGTATTTGGTACAGAATACAACACAGAAATAATAGCTAGATGTGCACTACTAGTAATTGGTTTTGTAGTATTTATAGCATTTACATTAAAACATGCTAAAAAATCTCAAATCAAAGAAGCAGTAGTTGAAGAAAATGCTTTCCTAGGAGAAAAGAAACAAAGTAAAAAATCAAGTTGGCCATTATATACTATATTTGGTTTATTACTAGTACTAGTTATCTTAGGATACACCGATTGGGAAAATGTATTTAATGTAACAGTATTCAGTGACTTCCATACTACTATTACTGAATGGCAAGTTGGAGATCATACAATACTAGCATACCTAATTGATGGATTAAAACAATTTGGTTCTTGGGAAGTAGAAAATTACTCAGTTTTAATGCTTATATCAATTCTATTAATTAATCTAATTTATAATATTAAACTAGAAGATTCATTAAAAGCTTTTGTAGAAGGTATTAAAAATGCAGTAAAACCTGCTTTACTAGTAATGTTTGGTTATGTACTATTATTTATAGCTGCTTTCCATCCATACTTAGTTACAATAGCAAAATTCTTAATGGATACATGTGGAATGGGACTTGCTAAACTAATTAATGTATCATGGATTGGTGATATAATTAATGTAATATTTGGTGGATTAAACACTATACTTACATCAATTATGAATGTAGACTACTACTATACAATATCATCAACTGGTCCATATATGGCTTCACTATATTCCGAATCAAATAATGTATTGCAAGTATTATCACCTGCATTCTATGGATTAACAATGTTTGTAGCACCAACATCAACAATGATGATTCTAGGTCTAGAATTCTTAAATATACCTTACTTAGAATGGTTAAAGAAGAGTTGGAAATTAGTACTAGAACTATTATTAGTTGTATTCCTAGTTTTACTAGTAGTACTATTTATATAAATTAAGAGTTAAAAAAATTAACTCTTTTTTTGTATATTCTTTTATAAAATACACCAATATATCATAGAATAAGAAAGAGGTGTATATGAATAACTATACAGAAGAAGTAAAACAAATACTTAAAAGAAGTGAATTAATAGGAATAAAAGAAAATAATGAATACGTAACAACTAAACATATTATATTAGCAATTAAAGAAATGAAAACAAGTATTGATAATATATTAAATAAGTACATTCAAAAAAATGAAACAAATGAAGAAAACTACAAAATAGAAAGAAATAGTTATATATTATATAGTAAAGAAATGCTTAAAATTATTGAAGAAATAATATACCAAAACAATGAAATATCTAACATAATATCTTTACCCATCTTATTAAATACACTACTTACTAACAAAGACACCGAAGCATACAAATACTTGAAGAAAACAAAAGTTGATATAAACAGTCTTAAAAAAGAAGTAGACACGATAGGATTAATCAAAGAAAATATCCTCTTAAATTCTATAGGAACTAATCTAAATGAAATCTCTTCTTCACTAGATCCAGTAATAGGTAGAGACAAAGAAATATTAGAAATAATAGAAATTCTCAAAAGAAAAAATAAAAATAATCCATTACTAATTGGAGAAGCAGGTGTAGGTAAAACCGCAGTAGTTGAAGAACTAGCAAGAAGAATTAAAAATAAACAAGTACCTACATTTTTAGAAAATAAAACAATTTATAGTATAAACTTAGGAACCCTAATTGCAGGAACAAAATATAGAGGAGAATTTGAAGAAAAACTAAACACTATTATAAATGAAATAGAAGCTTCTGAAGACATAATTCTATTTATTGATGAAATACACGGCATAGTTGGTGCTGGTGGAGCAGAAGGTGCAATAGATGCATCTAACATACTAAAACCAGCCTTAGCAAGAGGTAAACTAAAATTAATTGGTTCAACAACAACTTTAGAATACAAAACAAGTATAGAAAAAGATAAAGCATTAGATAGAAGATTCCAAAAAATACTTATAAAAGAGCCAACATATGAAGAAACCAAAACAATACTTACAAAACTAAAACCTCATTATGAAAAATATCACAATGTAGAAATACCTAATAAAATATTAGATTTAACAATTAAACTAACTAACAAATATATAAAGAATAGAAAAAATCCAGATAAATCAATAGACATACTAGATGAAATATGTGCAAAAACCTCTCTTATAAAAAAAGAAACAAAAATAGATAAAATAAATAAAAAAATAGAAAAACTAACTAACAAAAAAAATAATCTAATTCTTAAAAATAACTTCAAAGAAGCCTGCATTTTAAAAGAAGAAATAAATAATTTAATAAGTACTTTAAAAATAGTTAATAACAAAAAACAAAAAAAAATAGTAACTAGAGACATATTAAAAAGTGTTTTAGAAAACAAAACAAACTCAGTTGTTTATGAACTATCTAACATTTCTTACATACAAGACTTAAACAAGTACTTAAAAGATAACATAATTAATGAAGACAAAAATATTGATATAATCACTAACAAAACAAAAAAATTTTTATTAAATAATAATAACTTACCAACAGAAATAACCATAAAAGGTCCAACTGGAACAGGTAAAACTCTAACTATTAAAAAATTATCTAAATACCTAAATTTAAACCTAATAACATTAAATATGAAAGAATACTCATCTTCCCTAAGCATAAACAAAATAGTAGGTTCTCCAAAAGGTTACGTTGGTTACGAAGAAAAAAACACAATATTTGAACCACTTAAATTAACCAGTTTATCAATAATACTTTTAGAAAACTATAACTATGCTAACACTAACATAAAAAACTTATTTAATAAAATAATAAAAACTGGAGAATTAAAACTAAATAATAATGAAATAATTAATTTAAATAATACCTTAATAATAAAAGAAGAAACTTTGGCAAGTACATCAAGTATAGGATTTATCAACAAAGAATTAACAGATAATAAAAATAGTATAATTTATAACTCTCTTACTAAAGAAGATATAATAAAAATAATTAAAAAGAAAAAACCAAATATTAAAGAAAAAGAATTAAATAACCTATTAAATAATTCTAACTACTTAAAAGATAATGCTAAAAATATAGATAAACAACTTAATGAAACTTATGTATTAATTAATGAATAAAAAAATACCAGTATGAGTATACTAGTATTGACAATTATCAATAAAAATGATACTATTGTCATATAAGAACTCTGTTCAAACCGAAGCTTTACGTTTAGTACGTGAAAGGTTATGTAGGAAGAATGGAGTTTTTATTTTGCTTTTTTAGTTAAAGATGAATCAAACACACTATTTTTAGATTTAAAGCACCAATGTCTATAAGGATCCTTCCAATTATTAGTAATATCATTTCTATAACTAGTAGAAACTCCAATATTAAAATTAGGATAAATGCTTTTTATATTTTTTAAAATATTTTTATATAATTTTTCTTTTGCTATAGTTCTTTTTCCACGCTTATAACTACCAGGAATTTTCTCTTTATCCATATTATTTAACTTAAAATTCATAGCACCTAATATGACATCCATACATTGTAATATTACATGATTTTTAGAATCAACTTCAGCTATATCTTCATTATAAATATGAACATTATTAATACAAAAGAAATCATTAAGCGCATAAATATATCCCTTAAACACTTTGTTTTTTCTTTTTGTATCAGGCAATTTATCAAAATATAATTTTAAAATTACTTTATCTTTTTCATTTTGATTACAATAATCTATTCCAAAGGCATGTTTAATAAATTGATAATATAAAAGAAAATACTCTTTTTCTTCATGCTCTCTTGTTAAATTTTGTGGAACAAGAGCATTTTGCCTAAACATTATTCTAATTTTAATTTTATTATCTTTAACAAATTTAAAAAAGTAATCAACTAAAAGTAAATACTTATCTAAATACTGCTCAGTAACTTTTGTCCACTTAATTTCTTGAAATAACCCTAACTCTTCTTTTTTTAAATTAAGTTTATTACTAATTATTTCAAGTTCGTTATAATTAACTAAAGCACCTCCGTAAAAATTACTATAATATTTACCTTTTCTATGTGATTCATCTGCATAAATTAAATATTGTTTTTTCATTTTATCACCACTAAAAAATATTCTATCACACTTTCTTTTATTCTCCAACATATTCTTAATGAAAATTGTGTGTTAATTAATGAATAATATTAATTAATATGTTATAATAAATTTAGGAAGTGATTTAAATGAATATAATATTAATTTTACTGATAATAGGTCTACCTTTATTAGCACAAATATTTATTAAAATATCTTATGAAAATAATAGTAGAATAAAAAATTCTAAAGAGCTAACAGGCTATGATGTAGCAAGAAAAATATTAGATAAAAATGGTTTAAATGATTTACTCATTGTTGAAACAAATGGATATTTAACAGATCATTATGACCCAAATAGAAAAGTCATTAAACTATCTAGAAATATTTATGGAAATGACACTATTTCATCTATGGCTGTCGCAGCACACGAAGTAGGACACGCAATACAAGATAAAGAAGGTTATTTCTTTCTTAGACTAAGAACATTTATATTTCCAATAGTAAGTTTTATTAGTAGAATATCATGGTTAGTAATATTAATAGGTTTCTTCTTTGAAATAGTAAATGCAATATATTTAGGAATAATAATTGTATCAGCAAGTGTTATATTTGAATTAGTTACTTTGCCAGTAGAAATAAATGCATCTAAAAGAGCAATAAAAGAATTAAATAGTTTGAACTTAATTACAGGTGAAGAAGATAAGGTTAAAAACGTTTTAACTGCAGCTGCACTAACATACGTAGCAGGAACACTAGCAGAAATATTACAACTTATAAGATTAATCGGTTTATTAAAAGATAACGATTAATCTTTTTTTATACAAAAAAATAACACATTAAGTGTTATTTAACAAATGGAATTAATCCCATAAATCTAGCTCTTTTAACTTCTCTAGCTATATGTCTTTGATGTAATGCACAAGCACCAGTCATTCTTCTAGGTAAAATTTTACCTTTTTCATTAATATACTTAGTTATAATAGGTACATCTTTATAATCAACGCTTTTACCAGCACACATTTGACATATTTTCTTTTTTCTTGGATAAAATTCTTTCATTACTCTATTCCTCCTTCTCTCTAAAATGGTAAATCATCATCACTTAAAGACACTTCATTACCAAAATCTTTAAAAGGATCCTCATTACTAACATCAACACCAACTTCTTGACTTGGTTGATCCATATATACTTCACTAGTAGTATCAACATAAGCATTTACTGGATTAGTATTATCTTTTCTAGAACCCATTAATTCAATATTATCAGCCACAACCTCAGTAACATATCTCTTACTTCCATCTTGAGCATCATAACTTCTTACTTGAATTCTACCATCAACACCTAATTGACTACCCTTAGTAACATATTTTTGAATAACATCAGCCTGTCTTCCATAAACAGCAACAGGTATAAAGTCAGCATCAATATTACCATCTTTATTCTTAAAATTTCTATTAATAGCTAATGTAAAATTAGCAACAGGATTACCATTACTAAATACTCTAACTTCAGGATCCCTAGTTAATCTACCAACAAGTACAACTTTATTCATTTTATTTTTCCTCCTTAATAATTAAATGTCTTAGTATTTTTTCATCTATTAAAGCTTTTCTATCAAACTCTTTAACAGCCTTACTATCACACTCAACATTAAGTAAATGATAATATCCTCTTACTTGTTTCTTAATTTCATATGCTAATTTTTTTTGTCCTAAATCCTTACTATTAATAATTTTAGCACCCATATCTGTAAGAACCTTTTCAAAAGCCTTTACAGTATTCTTTTCATCTTCTTCAGAAACATCCGCTTTTACAATGAACATTATTTCATACTTATTCATTATTTCACCTCCTTATGGTCTATTGGCTTCACTTGAAGCAAGGAAGATTTCTCTTCTCAAAAGTATTCTACCACAATAACATAACTTTGTCCACATAAATTTTACCATTCACAAAAAAAGCAAGCATATATTGCTCACTTATTCACATTCTTTAATAGCTTTAAGTTCATCATAATAAAGAATATTAGATACCATAAAATATGGATAAACAAATATAATTGGAATAATAAATAAACATAAAAATCCCCATCCTAAGAAAGATAATAAAAATACAAAATAATCCCATTTATAACCTTTTATTAAATTTCTACTATAACCAAGTATTGTTAAAGCATCTTCATCCTCATGATCAATATACCAATACAAACTAAAATTATACATAAATGCAAATACAAGTCCAGGAATAATAAATAAAATTAATCCTACACCAATTATTAAACTCATTAATATTTGAATAAGATATATCTTAAACATACTATAACCATAATACCTAAATATATCACTTACCTTAAATTCTTTACCTCTAACAACACATATACTGTAATATATTACACCAACATTTAAAGGAACAAATAATAAATTGAAACCTAAACTAACAATACTTGTACTAACACTATCTAAGTTAGAATATTGAATTAATATATTAGTAAGTAAATCAAGTATAAAAAGTAATGCTAACCCTTTCCATAAAATACTTAACTTCTCACTAACTATCTTCTTAGCTTCATTCTTTAATTCCATCCTGCTAATATAACCATTAGAAGTAAATCTAGTTTTACTTATTTTTTTCATAACTTCTCCTACACATTAAATCTAAAATAGCAAATATCTCCATCTTGCATAACATACTCTTTACCTTCAAGTCTAGCCTTACCTGCTTCTTTTACTTTAAGTTCACTTCCATAACTAATTAAATCATCATAACTCATTACTTCAGCCTTAATAAATCCTCTTTCAAAATCACTATGTATAATGCCTGCACACTCTGGAGCCTTCATACCTTTTTTAAAAGTCCATGCTCTTACTTCATCAGTACCTACAGTAAAAAATGTAGCAAGTCCTAATATATCATAAGTAACTCTAATTAACTTATCAAGTCCACTTTCAGGTATTCCAAGCTCACTTAAAAACACCTTTTTTTCTGAATCTTCTAACTCAACTAATTCACTCTCTATCTTAGCACACATAAGTATAGCAAGTGACCCATCATTCTTGGCATAATCCTCTACTTCTTTAATAAAAGGATTATCATTATTAACTAAATCAACTTCATCAACATTAGCCAAGTAAATCATAGGTTTCAAAGTAATAAAATTAAATACTTTTAAAATATCTAACTCATCTTCATCAAAATTAGCATGTCTTAATACTTCACCACTTTCTAGTATACCCTTACACTTTTCCATTATCTCTACTTCTTTCAAAGCATCTTTATCTCTACTAGTCATAGCCTTCTTTTTAATTTTATCTAATCTATTATTAACTATCTCTAAATCACTAATAGCAAGTTCCAAATTAATAGTCTCTATATCCCTTATAGGATTAACACTTCCATCAACATGTATAACATCTTTATCTCTAAAACATCTTACAACATGTATAACAGCATCAACTTCTCTTATATGAGATAAAAACTTATTCCCAAGACCTTCTCCCTTACTAGCCCCTTTAACAAGTCCAGCAATATCAGTAAACTCATACTGAGCACTTATACATCTACTAGGCATATACATATTTTCAAGTACTCCTAGTCTAGTATCAGGAACACTTACAGTTCCCAAATTAGGATCTATTGTTGCAAAAGGATAATTAGCAGCTAAAATATTTTTCTTAGTAATAGCATTAAACAAAGTACTCTTCCCAACATTAGGCATCCCTATAATTCCTGCTTTCAAAGCCATTTTCAAAACCTCCTAAACTAATAAGTTAATATAGGTGAACTACCTATTCCCATAGGTAACCCAGTTATATAAAAACCAAGTAATAATATAGTCCACATAACTAACATAACTATTCCATAACTTTTCATATATTTAATAGAACCAAATACACTAACTTTATTACTCTTATCATACTTACTTAAAAATGCTAAATAAATTACATAAAAAGTAGTTAAAGGAGTAAATGCCATAGATAAACTAGATCCTACCATATATATTGTTTGACCAAATTCAGGACTAATACTAGCATTCATTAATGTAGGAACTACACTTCCACTCATAATTTCCCACTTACTTAATAGTCCTGTATAAAATAATCCACAAACAATTACTATAACAAATAATAATAAAACAAGACCCACTCCACTAAAATTAAAACTATTAATAAGACTAGTTAACCATGAAACTAACACAAGCCCTATATTACTCTTATCAAAAGCATTAATAAACAAACTAGCCACAAATATTAAAACTAATATATTACCAATACCATCTAAACTATAACTTAAACATTCGCTTATTTCTTTATCATTTTTAACAGTCTTAGCAACACTTGCATAACTAAATCCAGCTATAATAAATAAGAATGTTAATATAAATACAAACCCTTGATTAAACAAAGAATTAGCACCAAATAATTTATCTATATAATATGTACCATTTGAATCTAATAGCCCTCCACTAAAAGGTAAACCAGGTATAATCATATATACTATAAGTACTATATATAAAATAGAAGCACCTATACTAATAACTAAACCTCTTAACTCTCTTTTAGTAAAACTAACATTATCTAAAGTCTCTACTTCATCAAATTCATATTTACCTAAACTAGGCATTATTGTTTTCTCAGTAACTCTAGTTAACAATATAGAACCAATTACTAAAGCAATTAACATAATAAATAATTGAAAGAAAATACCTATACTATAAGATTTATCAATTACCTTAGCACTATTAATAGTTAAACTAAGTAAACTACTATCTAAATTTGTTAAAAACACATTTATTCCATATCCAAAACAAATACCCGCAAAAGAAGCAATAATACCACCTAAAGGATTTCTATGACCATATTTAAATAACAAAGCCCCTATTGGTAATAAAAACACAAAACCAATATCACCAAATAAACTAGATATTATACTAAGTAAAATTAATACGTAAGTAATACTATTCTTTCTAAAACTTTGAGTAATCAAAGTAAAGAAAGTTCTAGCAAACCCAGTCTTTTCTATTACACCAATACCAATTAATATAATTATTAAGTTTCCTAAAGGTGCAAAATTAACAAAATTATAAACAGTATTAGAAAGCAAATATTTTACACCTTCTAAACTAAGTAAATTTTCTACTTGTACAACATTATTTTGTAATGTATTAGTATAAGAATTAACTGTACTATATTCAGCCTGTAAATCAAATAAGGAAAAAACAAAACTAAGTAATATAACAACAAAAGTTAATAAAATAAATACAAATACTGGATACTTCTTATTTTTCATTTTCCACCACTTTCTTTAGTTTCTTTTCAAACTCTATTCTATCCATCATAATAGTTCTTCCACACTTAGTACATTTAAGTTTTAAATCTACTCCTAGTCTCAAAATCTCCCATAAGTTTTCTCCACAAGGATGACCTTTTTTCATAATAACTATACTACCTATTCCATATTTCATAATACACCTAATAATTAATATCTATATTTAAAATATCTAATATTCTTTCTAAATCTTTATCACTATCAAAAGGAATAACTACTTTATTATTACTAATCTTAACAAGAGTACCAATTTTTTCTCTCATAACACTTTGTATATTAGAATACTGATTAGCATAAACTTCATGTTTCTTAATAGGAGTTTTCTTAGGCATATCTTTATTGTTAATAATATTCTCAGTTTCTCTAACACTCAACTTCTTATCACTTATTTCATGGGCTAAATTAACTATCTCTAAGTCATTTTCTAATTTACTTAAACTTCTTGCATGTCCCATAGATATCTTATTTTCTAAAACCATATTTTGTACATCTTTAGGAAGTTTCAAAATACCTAAAATATTAGTTATATGACTTCTACTCTTACCCACTTTCTTAGCAAGTTCTTCTTGAGTTAACCCCATATGTTCTATCATCTTTTTATATGCAAGTGCTTCTTCTATAGCATTTAAATCTTCTCTTTGAATATTCTCTAAAAGAGCAATACTCATCATCTCATCATCAGTTAAATCCCTAACAATTGCAGGAATTTCACTAAGACCTGCTTTCTTAGCAGCCAAACTTCTTCTTTCACCAGCAACTATTTCATAACCCTTAATACTTTTTTTAACAATAATTGGTTCAAAAACACCATATTCTTTAATACTACTAGCAAGTTCATTAAGTCCCTCTGGGTCAAAAACTTTTCGAGGTTGATAAGGATTACTTCTTAATTCATCTAACCTAATATTCTTAATATCACTCTTAGATGCACTTTCAACTACATTCTTTTCAAACTCATCAATACTAAATGTATCGACATTAAATAATTGTTCCAGCCCCTTCCCTAGAGCTTTTCTCTTCGTTTCCATTTCTCTCAATCACTTCCTTCGCTAAATTAATATATGCAAGAGCCCCTCTACATTTAGGATCATATTCAAGTATAGGTTTCCCATGACTTGGCGCTTCAACAAGCCTAACAAGTCTAGGAATTATTGTATTGAATACTTTCTCCTTAAAGAACTTTCTTACATCTTCAACTACTTCAAGTCCAACCAAAGTTCTACCATCTAACATAGTTAGTAAAACACCCTCTATATCTAATTTAGGATTTATTTTACTTTGAGTAAGTAAAATAGTATTTAATAGTTGAGTAACACCTTCAAGTGAATAATATTCACATTGTACAGGTATTAACACACTATCACTAGCAGCAAGAGCATTAGTAGTAAGCACCCCAAGGGCTGGAGGACAATCAATTAAAATATAGTCATACCTATCTCTAATTAAATCAATTTGCATTTTTAATTGATCTCCTATAACAAAATTACTCTCCTTACTAGCAGTTTGAATTAACTCTATTTCAGCTCCACTTAAATAAATCATAGATGGAATAATAGATAAATTCTTAAATTTAGTTTTAATAATAGCATCTCTAATATCACAACTATGTGTTATAACATCATATATACTTTTACTAATATCTGCTTTATTTAGACCTAGCCCAGTAGTACTATTACTCTGTGGGTCTAAATCTATTAATAAAACTTTTTTACCCAAGTGTCCTAAAGCACTAGATAAATTTATACTTGTTGTTGTTTTGCCTACCCCACCTTTTTGATTTACAAGTGATATAACCTTTCCCATAATACTACCTCGCTATACTTAATTTTAACACAAAAAGAATAAACTTAAAAGAGAATATTAAAAACTTTCAAAATTATTTTTAATAATCTCTCTATTAATTATAAAACATAATTTTATAAATTAAAAAATATATTAATATATTCATTACTTGACCTATTCCTAAATCTGTTAAATAATATTTATACTTTTTTCTGATTCAGTATTCTTACCAATACAAAAAGTTGAGGATTTTACTCTTCAACTTTATCTTTCTTTTTAGTTTTCTTACCTTCATTATATTCTCTAACAACTTCTTCAATTTCTTCTTTAGTAATTGTTTCTTTTTCATATAATGTCTTAGCTAACGCTTCAACTAATCCTTTATTCTTAGATAAAATATCTTTAGCGTTCTTATAACATTCATTTATAATCTTTCTAATTTCTTTATCTATTTCTAAAGCAACAGTATCACTATAATTTTTATTACTATTTGTATAGTCTCTTCCTAAAAATACTTCTCCACTCTTATGTTCAAATTGTACAGGTCCTAAATCACTCATACCATATTCAGTAACCATACTTCTTGCTATTTGAGTAGCCCTTTTAAAGTCGTCACTTGCACCTGTTGATATCTCACCACAGAATAACTCTTCAGCAACTCTACCACCTAAATAACTTGTTATTCTTTGAAGTAACTCATCCTTAGTAGCAACTAAAGTTCTCTCTTCTTTAGGAAGCATTTGAGTATAACCTCCAGCCATGCCTCTAGGAATAATTGTAATCTTATGAACTTCTTCACCATTAGGAAGTTCTATACCTAAAACAGCATGTCCACTTTCATGATAAGCAACTATATTCTTTTCATAATCAGTTACTTTTCTACTAACCTTAGCAGGTCCCATAAGAACTCTGTCACTTGCTTCATCTATTTCATCCATTCCAATAGCATCTTTATTTCTTCTAACAGCAAGTAAAGCAGATTCATTAAGTAAATTCTCTAAATCAGCCCCACTATATCCAGGAGTCCTTTCAGCTATTCTCTTTAAGTTAACTCCTTCTTCAAAAGTTTTACCTTTAGCATGAACATTAAGTATTGCTTCTCTTTCTCTAACATCTGGTAAATTAACAGTAACTTGTCTATCAAATCTACCTGGACGAAGAAGTGCAGGGTCAAGAACATCTGGTCTGTTAGTCGCAGCGATAATTATAATACCTTCATTAGCACCAAAACCATCCATTTCAGTAAGTAGTTGATTTAAAGTTTGTTCTCTTTCATCATGTCCTCCACCTAAACCAGTTCCTCTTTGTCTTCCAACTGCATCTATTTCATCAATAAATATTAAACATGGAGCACTTTGTTTAGCCTGTTTAAACATATCTCTTACACGACTTGCACCAACACCAACAAATAGCTCTACAAAGTCACTACCACTAATATAATAGAACGGCACTTTAGCCTCTCCTGCTACTGCTTTTGCAAGTAATGTTTTACCTGTTCCAGGAGGACCTACCAAAAGAACACCCTTAGGAATTCTAGCCCCTAATTTTTGAAACTTCTTAGGATTCTTTAAGAAATCAATTAACTCTTTAACTTCTTCCTTTTCTTCATTAAGACCAGCTACATCTTTAAATGTAACCTTTCCTCCTTCTTGATTAAGTTTAGCCCTACTTCTTCCAAAATCTAAAGCTCCACCTTTACCATTCCCCATCATGGCTTTAACTAAATAAATACTTAAACCAGTAATAAGTATAATAGGAATAAAATCAAATATAATTGCAATCCAACTAATACTACCAGAATCTTTATTTATTTTAACATCTAATTGTTGTTCATTACTAATATCCAATATATTATCAATAACACTATCTGTAAAAGGAACAATAAGTTTAAAACTTTCATTCTTACTATATCCATCTAGTTTGCCACTAATATAATAAACACTTTCACTATTCTTAGGAGTAATTTCTAACTCCTTAACTTTTTCAGCCTTTAAATTAGTTATAAACTCATTATAATTAATATTATTTACTTTAACATTATTCATATTAAAAACATAATAAATAACACTAACAATAACTAATAACATCAAATAAGGCACTAAATCTTTAAGTATATTCTTATTTTTTTTCATAACACTCTTCCTTTCTAATAATACTTAAGTATTATATCACACTTTTTACCATTTTCCACATCAAATTTACTTTTTTTAAGTCCAGGTACCCAAACAATATTATTTTCAGCATCACATACTACTGGCCAAACCTGTCTATCCTTTGTAGAAATCTTATTATCAATAAATATATCATTAACTTTTTTATGACCATTCATACCTTTTACAATCATCTTATCTCCATTTCTTCTAGTTCTAACAAAAAGAGGTAAAACTATATCACTACTACTAAGTCTAATAACATTATTACTATTATCATCGCTATCACTTACCCTAACAATATTTTTACCATTAGGTAAATTAACTAGTTCATTAATTTCAATTTCATAAACATCAACTTCTTCATCATCAAAATCAAAACTAACTTCATCATAGCTTCTAATTACCTTAACATTATTAGGAAGATGTACTACACTATTAGATTTACCCCCATTAATTAAATTATAAATCAAATTAACATGAGTACTAGTAACAATAAACAAATCATCTCCATAAATTTTCTCTAATATATTATAAATAATCTTATTACCAAGTAAATAATCAAGTTCTTTAAATCTATTAATATCTAACACTCCATCTTTAAAAACTTTATTAAATACTTCTTTAACCTCTTTATCGACATAATCATTATACATAAGTAATGTTTCACTAAACTTTAAAAACTTTTCATTCACTAAATGATCTTCTTCTTTCAAAAAAGGCAAAACATATTTTCTATATCTATTTCTAGTATGATCATCTTCCATATTAGTTTTATCTATATAAAATTTAACATTATTAACATTACAATAATTAATCAAATCGTCTTTAGTAACACTTATAAATGGCCTAATAATCTTATAATCATCTCTATTAATCACCTTACTAAATCCACTATAACCTTTTAAAGTAGAACCTCTAACTATTCTCATAAGTATAGTTTCAATAAGATCATCCCCATGATGTGCAGTCATTAAATACTTTGCATTATATTCATTTACTACCTTATCAAAAAAATTATATCTAACAGTTCTAGCCTCATTTTCAAAGTTATCATCTCCCCAAGATTTAACACTCAATCCTTCAAAAATAACTCCTACTTTATTAGCATACTCTTTTACATACTCTTCCTCTATTTTACTCTCTAATCTAACATTATGATTAACATGAGCTACTACTAAAACTAAATCTAACTCTTCCTTAAGCTTCAACATAATAGTAAGTAATGCCATTGAATCAGGTCCACCACTAATACCAAGTACAATGGTATCTCTATACCTAATTCCACTTTCGTTAATCAAATATTGATAAACTTTATCCATTATTCCTCCCCTGTTTTCTTTACAATATATAGTTTATTATTATCCTTAATTAAATAAAATATTCCTTCTTTATCATAACCCATATCACTTACATATTCCCAAGTAGCACTAACTTTATAAGCATCATACTCTTTATCTTTATAAGTGTAACTTGTTTCTACTACTTCACTTATATTAACACTTTTAACAGTAGGTAACTCTTGTTTCCTATCTCCATATATATTATTTTCTACATGATTATACATAGTATCTCCAGCATGCATTTTAAAATTATCTACCATATCTGTTGGAATAAACTCAACTCCACCTATATCACTACTTGTAATCTTATTACTTAAAGTATAAAAATCAACCACATAAAGCATAACTAATTCTTTAGCATAATCTTCATAATTAATATGATCTTCATTTAAAGTAACTTTAAGTTTATTAAAATACTCTTTATATAAATCACTATCTAAGTCATCTAAAGTATATCCATACATCTCTAAACTATCTAGGTTCTTCTTACTAACTACACTTTTATTTTTTCCTAAAATAAACTCTTTAGTAAAAACAATTCCCATTATTAAAATAACAATAAATATCAAACTAAACATAATTGCATAAAATAACCTATTCTTATTTAAAACCTTTTTCATAAATTCACCTTTTAATCCTCTCTTCTTCGTTTTTTATTAAGTTATGTACTATGATTCCCTTACTAACATCTAACCTAACTGAAGCATACTCTTTAATTTCCAAAATATACTCACTATTAATTGGTTCACTAGTTAAAGAAACATATTCATCCCTTAAATTATTATAAAACACTTTATTAGTAATAATATCTCCGTTTGGAAAAACAACTATCTTAGAATTATTACTAAAAATATCATTTCCAAGTGGATACCTATAACTTAAATTAAACATATTACTAACTGTAGGATAAACATCCCACATCCCAACAACATCTTTAACCTCACTATTAATTATACCATCACTTGATAATATAATCAAAGGCGTATTTTTTAACATATCATATTGATAATTATCTAAACTAACATAAGTTGGATCATCCACACTTTTATAGCCATCAGTTACTTCATTATAATTATATAAAAGATTAAAATTCTTCTTACCTAATTTAGCCTCATGATCTCCATATAAAATAAATACTGTATCTTTATCAAGCCCATTCTTTTTAATCATATCAAAGAAATATCCTAAACACTTATCAGCATAATGAGCACTCTTTAAATAATTACCCATTTCAGTATCATTTAAATATCCTAAATCAATATTTCCATATTTAGTAACATCATCAAATGGACTATGATTACTCAAAGTAATAATTTTACCCATATACTTATCATGTGACTCATTAATATTTTTTAAAATAGGAATAATTTGTTCAAAGAAAGACCTATCACTTAACCCAAGTCCTACGAAATTTTCACTTTTCTTATCAGTAGGAATATTATAATACGCACCATCAAAGAAATCTTGATAACCTAAAGTATTATACATATTCTTTCTATTCCAGTATGTCCCATCATTAGCATGCATTGCAAAAGTATAATAACCTTTTTCTTTAAAAGCATTCTCCATTGTTTCATACTTTCTATTATAATAGTTAACAAATACCGTACCTAAAGAATTTGGTAATAAACCAGTACTTAAAGTAAACTCACTATCACTACTTGTCCCTATACTAATTTGAGGATAAAACTTACTGAAATACATGCCTTCCTTACTAAGTTTATTTATATTAGGAGTAATCTCCACTCCATTAACCTTTAAATCAATTAAAAAGTTTTGAATACTCTCCATATGAATAAATATAACATTCATGTCTTCAAATACATTAGTATATTTATTAGTATCATACTTTCTTCCTTTACTATAAAACTCTAAAAAAGTATTAGTACTTTCATCATATCCAAACATAGGACTTACTGTAGGAACTATACTAACAACTAGATCACTAACAGTATAAGTATAAATTCCAAACCTTTTAACAACTGCATCTCTATTCCATAACTTAACAAGTTTACTTCCATCACTCTTAGTCATTGTTAAACTAACTAGTATGCAAAGAACAATTGCAGATAAACAAGTTCTTTTAAACATAAGTTTACCTCTCTCATCTTTTCCTACTTTATAATAATAATTTTTCTTAACTAAATACTTATTAACAAAAATAAGACTAATAGGTGCTATTAAATATACAAAATATTCTAAACTAAGCCTAGTAGTAACAGAATTACTCACCTGTCCAAACATACTCATAGTACCAATTAAACTCACTGTTACATAATTAGTATAAAACATATAATAAATAGAATTAATAACACAAATCAAAGTAAAAATAATACTAACTGTTAAAAAATACTTATACTGCTTTGTAGGCTTAAAAAGATAACCAAACGACCCAACTATCAAAATTACAATTAAATCGAAAAGAATAGGTCTAAAATCACTCACAAAACCCATAGTAAGACATCTTAATAAAGAAGAAATTACTAAAGAAGACAAAGTATAAGATAAAAACAAAATATTAGTACTATAGTACTTCTTAAACTTTTCTCTAAAATTTAAAACAATACTCTTCATATAATCATTCCCTCAAGAGTATTTTACCAAATTTATAACAAAAAGTCATTAATTACACATAAATTTCACTATTCTTTCACAAAAAAAGATGTTAAACTAACATCTAACTTGTAGGTTCACTCTTCGTACCGTTAGGATTCTTAGTATTATAATAAATTTTATCACCATCTCCTCCTAAATCAGCATACAAAGTTCCATTAAATTTCTTACCTTGATCATAATTTTGTAAACTATCTTTATTAGGTAAACTAATTGTCATAGTATATTCAAAAGTCTGAGCACTTTTACTTGCAGAAATAGTTTTCTCAACAACAACAACACTTTCACTAATAGGATTTCCTTCACTATCTAAACTACTTGTAGGAACTTTACCAGTAATAACACTAGTTTTAGCACCATCTCCAGTAATATTCCACTCCAAATCACTAAATGTATTAATATAATCAAGTCTAATATAAACAGTATTACTAACATCTCTAGCAGGAACACTTATTGTAAACTTTTTAGTACCAACATATCCAGGAACAATATCAGTATTATTATCAAAATCATTTCCACCATCAAAAGTAATATTTCCAACTTTCATAGTTCCAAAACCAACTGACCCAGCATTTCCATTCATTCTAGTAGTAAAGAATGAAAATGTAACACCTATAACTGCAACAAGTATTATTAGAATACTAAGAACAGTTAATAATATATCTTTATTCTTACTTTTCATTCTAACACCTACTCTCCTTTAGCAATAACTTTTGCTTTGAAAGTTTTACCTTTCAAATCATCTTGATTATTGCCATTCTCTTTAAATTTAATATTTAAAGTATATTTATGAGTTACTCCAGTATTAATTGTTCCATGTCCTATAAGAGTATTAGTATTTGGTACAATCATTTCACTACCCACACTAACCAGTTTATTAGTATCACTCTCTTTTATTAAATTTCCATTTAAATAACTCTCTCCTATTAAAGTATAAACAAAATTTGAATCATTTATTTCATTAGTTAAAACATCCCAATACAAAGAATATCTACCAACAGCATTCTCATCTTTACTAATATTAACAATTTCAAATGTCATATCATTACTCCAACCAGGTAAAATATCAATATCATTAATATTATTAGTATCCTTAAACATAGCACTTACATAAGGAGTTTTAACATTTACTTCACCATTGTTATCATTACCATTTACCTTATAATAAACTATAGCAAGAGAAGCACCAATTGCTACTAAAATAAATAATAATACAACTATAATAGCATATATATATGTTTTAATATCTTTTTCTTTCATAAACTATCACCATATTCTATTAATATAATACCAAAATTTAAGAAAAATTACAACATATAAAATAAAAAAAGTTAGAAAAAATCTAACTTAATTTAATATTAATTAGAACCAGTAGGTGCAGTTGTTGTACCTTTTGGATTAGCAGCATTATAGTAAACTGTTTCACCTTCAGTAGCACAAGTTACTGTACCAGCAATAGTTTTACCTTGTTGAGTACCTTGATCAGCACCAGTTTCTGGGAAACTTAAAGTATAAGTCATAGTTGCTGTTTGTTTAGTTGCACTTTTAGCTAAAGTACCACTTGCTATAACAGTATTAGTTGCACCAGTTTTTAACTTACCATTTACAGTAGTTTGAGCATTAGTTCCAGCTACAGTTAATGTTAAATCTGTAAGTGGGTTTTCAGTCATATTTAATGTACAAGTGTATTTTACATCATAGTCTGATGGCTCTAATTCTACTGTAACAGTTTTAGCTTCACTTGTCCATCCAGGTAATACGGCTGTACCACTAACACTTTGAGCAGTAAAACTAGCAGCACCGATTTTAGCAGTTGTAGCTTTAACAGTTCCTTGAGTACCACCCATACTAGTTGTAAAGTATGCGAATGTAGCACCAATGATAGCTACTAATAATGTTGCAATTCCTATTACTGATAAGAAAATAGTTTGTCCTTTATTTTCTGTCATTTTTTATTCTTCCTCCTCTACAATAAAATTGTATCAAAATTCAAACAATAAATCAATAGACATTATTATAGTTTACAAAAAAACTCCAATTATTCACTAATTGAAGTTAATTTTTGTTAATAATCGTAAATTAACTATGTTAATTCAAACTATTGTGCTTTTGGTTTTTCTGTTGTTCCACCTGGATTAGCAGCATTATAATATACTGTACCAGCAGCAGTAGAACATTTAACTACACCAGCAATAGTTGCACCTTGTTGACCATCTTGAGCTGTACCAGTTTCAGTGAAAGTTAAAGTATAAGTCATAGTTTTACTTTCACCAGACTTTAAAGTACCTTCAGCAATTTTAGTTTCAGTTTCACCTGTAGCTAAAGTTTTAGTAGCAGCAGCAACAGCACCATCACCAGCTACAGCTAATTTTAAGTCAGTAAGTGGGTTAGCAGTCATAGTTAATACACAAGTGTAATTAACGTCAACGTCTGACTCTCCTAAAGTAACTGTAACATTTTTTGCTTCACTTGTCCATCCAGGTAATACAGCTGTAGCACTAACGCTTTCAGCAGTAAATGAAGATGAACCTAATTTAGCAGTTGTAGCATTAACAGTTCCTTGAGTACCACCCATACTAATTGTAAAGTATGCGAATGTAGCACCAATAATAGCTACTAATAATGTTGCAATTCCAATTACTGATAAGAAAATAGTTTGTCCTTTGTTTTCTCCCATAGTTCTTTACCTCCTTTACAATAAAAATTCTACCAATTTTTTAATATAAAATCAAGTACTTTTTATATAATTTTTTATTTTTTTCACAATATTTATAAAAAGCCTCAAAAGAGGCTTTCACTAATTGGGCTTAACTTCTAATACAGAATAAAATAACTTACCATCATCATAATTATTTAGAGGTTTATAAACATAATTAAGCACAATTTCATTTTTAGAATTAGCTTTAACAATTAATCCTTTAACTATAGCTTGACCATTATTAACTGGGTAAGGTAATTGATTATTCAAATTAACCAATTGTTTACCATCAACTATTAATTCATAATAAGGTCTATTTCCATAACCAAAATTATTTATTACATCATTCCAAATAATATCATATGTTATATCCTCATTGGTATTATTAGTAACTGTTAATTTTTTAGTTTTATTCCATCCATTAACAATCTTATCTTTAGAAAAATCTACATTATCTAAATAACTAACTTTAACAGTTTTATCACTTATATTAACATTAGTATTTTCACTAAATGACTTAAATAATACACTTGTATCAATCCTATTAGAATCAATTATTCCATCAAAATCAATATCAATATTAGCATCAACTATCTTATCTCCATCTAAGTCAATGTTAATATCATACTTTCCATCTCCATCTATATCTATGTTATATTCAGGCATTCCTTTAACATTATTATTAATATAACAATTTAATATACATTTACCAGCACTATCTAATTGATTAGTTAAATTAAAGTCTGCTACTCCATCATTATTTGTATCAACATTAATATCAGCTTTTAAGTCTCCATTAACATCTAAATTAATATCTGGTTTACCATCTCCATTAGTATCACAATTAATATCACATATACCATCATTATTTGTATCAACATTTAAGTTTGGTTTCCCATTTCCAGTGGTATCTATATTTAACTTAGGTACTTTTACATCATCTATATATATGTTAATATCAGCTATTCCATCTCCGTCTAAATCAATGTTAGTTTCAGACCATCCATTATTATCAACATCACAGTTTAAAACACATTTACCAGTATTATCTAATTGATTAATTAAATTAAAGTCTGCTACTCCATCATTATCCAAGTCTACATTAAATACAGGTGTAACATAATCACTTCCATAATTAATATTAATATCTGGTATACCATCATTATTTGTATCAATATTAATATCAGGTTTTAAATCTCCATTTTGATCTAAATTAACTGTTGCATATCTATTACCTAAAAAATCACAATTAATATCACACTTTCCATCACCAGTTAAATCAATATTTAAATCAACTATTCCATCTCCATCAAAATCCACATTTATATCAGGCTTATTATCTTTATCAGTATCGCAATTAATATCACATATTCCATCATTATTTGTATCTTGATTAATTAAATTAAAGTCAGGTTTTAAGTCTCCATTAGTATCCACATTAAAATAAGAAACAATAATATTTTTATAACCAATATTATAGTCAGGTTTATTATCTCTATTAGTATCACAGTTAACATTACATATCTTATCACCATCAGTATCAACATTTAAGTCAGGCCATCCATCACCATTAGTATCTACATTTAAGTTCTTATTTTTAATTACAAAATAATTCATAACTATATAAGAAGTAACTGCAGTAACAACTACAAAAAGTATAAACGTAAACACTAAAAGAACAGTTTTGCCTTTCTTTTTAGGCTTAGCCTCCTCAAAATACAGCTTTTCTTTCTCAATTATTTTATTCTTCTCCTCTTCTGTCATAACTCCTCCTATTCTATTTATAATATTAACACATTTTAAAGAAAAACTCCACACAAAATAAAAGAAAATGCACTTAGTGTACATTCTCTATTTGTATCTTTGTATAAAAATTCTTTCCTTTATCAATATCTTGATTAACATCACTATCTTTAAACATTAACTTAAACATATAAGTATGAGTTTCACCTGGTTTAATAATAATACTTTTTAACATGACACCATCTTTATAAGGTGCTCTTGCTGTATTAATATCTATCAAAGTTTTATTATCTTTAATAAGTCCATAATATAAATTATTAGTTGTAGAAAATTCATTCTTAACACTTGTAAAATTAATATTATAAGTTAAAGTAACTGCACTAGTATTAGTTATCTCAAATACCTTACTAGCACTCCATCCAGGATAAATATTAACATTCTTTAAATCTGTAATATCTTTAAAAGTTAAAATATACTCATCATTCTTTCCAATATCAATAGGTCCTCCACAATTCTTATCACATATCCCATCTCCATTGGTATCACAGTTCTTATCGCATCTACCGTCTCCATCAATATCACAGTTTAAATCACACTTACCGTCTCCATTAGCATCACAGTTTAAATCGCACTTACCGTCTCCATTAGTATCACAGTTCTTGTCACACTTTCCATCATTATTTGTATCACAATTTATTTTACATGTGTCATTTTCTTTGCCATCACAATTCTTATCACATATACCATCTCCATCAGTGTCACAATTCTTATCACATATTCCATCATTATTAGTATCACAATTTAGTTCACACTTACCATCTTTATCAGTGTCACAATTTCTCTTACATTTATCACTGCCTGCATCACAATTATAATCACATTTTCCATCACCATTAGCATCACAGTTCTTATCGCACTTACCATCATTATCAGTATCGCAATTTCTGTCACACTTTCCGTCTCCGTTAGTATCACAATTTATTTTACACACATCATTTTCTTTCCCATCACAATTTTTATCACATATTCCATCTTTATCAGTATCACAGTTTTTATCACACACACCATCGTTATCAGTATCACAATTTAAATCACATTTCCCATCTCCATTTAAATCGCAATTCTTAAGACAAACATCATTATTTTCAGTACAATTATAATCGCACTTACCATCTCCATTCACATCACAATTCTTGTCACACTTTCCGTCTCCATCAGTATCACAATTCTTATCACACTTTCCGTCCCCATTATAATCACAATTTAACTTGCATGAATCGTTCTCATTACCATCACACTTCTTGTCACATATACCATCATTATTAGTGTCACAGTTCTTATCACACTTTCCATTATTATTAGTATTACAATTTAAATCACACTTACCGTCTCCATTATAGTCACAGTTTTTGTCACACTTACCATCACCATCAGTATCACAATTAACTAAACATAAATCTTTTCCAGTATTACCACATTTAATATTACAAATACCATCGCTATCAGTGTCACAATTCTTATCACACTTACCATTTCCTTTAGTATCACAATTTAACTCGCAATACCCATCACCATCAACATCACAGTTTCTGTCACATACTCCATCTTTATTATCATCGCAGTTTCTGTCACATTTACCGTCTCCATCAGTATCACAATTTATTTTACATACATCATTTTCTTTTCCAGTACAATTTTTATCACATATTCCATTTTTATCTTCATCTAAATTTGTATCTGGTTTTCCATCTCTATCAGTATCACAATTTAAATCGCACTTCCCATCTCCATTAACATCACAGTTAACATCACACTTACCATCTTTATCAGTATCACAGTTTAAATCACATATTCCGTCATCGTCAAAATCTATATTTGTATCAGGATATCCATCGTTATTTGTATCACAATTCTTAATACACTTTCCATCTTCATCTTTTACGTTTATTAAATTCTTATCAGGTTTTCCATCCCCATCAGTATCTATATTAAAGTAAGGCTTAAGTACTTTCTTATATCCAACATTTAAATCAGGTTTTCCATTACCATTAGTGTCACAGTTAACATCACACACCCCATCATTATCTAAGTCTACATTAAGGTCAGCTATCCCATCTCTATCAGTGTCTATATTTAATCTATGTTTATAAATCTTAAAATAATTATACACGGAAAAACTAGCACTACCTATTGCAATTAATAATAGTATTAAAAGTAATATAATTATTATAACTCTCTTCTTCTTTTTATCTTCAGGTTCTACAAAATAAAGACCTTCTTCTTCTATGATTTTCTTTTCATCATCATTCATTAAAATCACACCCTATCTTCTTACAATAAAATAATACCACATTTATCAAATTAAATCAAATATAAAAAAAGATTAAACATGATTTTTACTCATCTTAACCTTTTCTTCAATTTCTTTTAACTTAATAGCATTAGTCTTCTCAATATTTTCTTCCACCGTATTATAATTAAAACTAAGACCCATTACAAATATAAATGCAAGGAAATAAAGCCAAAACATAAGTGTAACTATAGTACTAAGTCCAGCATAATAAATATTATATGTTGCAATATGTTTAACATAATAACTATATACTAAAGTCATTAAAAACCAACACATAGTAGTAAATATAGCACCCTTATTAACATATTTAGCCTTTATCTTTTCATCAGGCGCTATTATAAATATACATTTAATACCTAAATACATTACAAATAATGATAATGGAATATTAAGTACAGGATAAAGCATCTTTAAAACATCTATTATTTTATTATTAAATCCAATATGTGTTAACATAGTTAATATCTGTTCACCAAATACAGGTACTATTAACATGAATGTAAATAACATAACTAATACAACAGTTAAAAGAAAAGCCTTTAATCTTCTAACAAAATAATTCTTATTCTTTAAATTAAATATTGTATTACTAGCAACTATAATAGCATCACACCCATTACTTACTATAAATAATGCCATTAAAATATAAATAACAAATCCAAGTGTTAATCCTTGATTAGTAATAATAGGTGTAATAGTTTTAACTAATTCAGCACTAAAATTCTTTTCTAAAAACTCAGTAATATAATTTATAGATAAATTAAACTGACTTGCTATCAAAAGTAATATAGAAATAATAGGCACTACAGATAAAACGAAATAATAAGCAAGACTACTAGGTAAAGTAAGCATCTCAGGTTTCATCATAATATCATAAAGATTTTTAGAAAACTCTTTAAACCTATTCCACATACTATTCCCCCTTATTTTCTCTCATTTTAATTAAAGCCTCATTAATAGCATCATCTATTGTAGTACTTTCACTCTTAATCATAAAGTAACCCATACTAGCACCATATTCATAAGGTAAATGTTTAAACTCTTTCATTAACTTATTAACATAAGTAACTATTTGATTTTCTTCATAACCAACTAAATATATAAGAAATTCATTTCCATCAGTTCTAATAATTTCACTATTCTCTCTTTGAGTTTTAATAAGTATATTAGCAGCACTCTTTATTTGCTTATCTCCCTCTTCATGTCCTTTACTATCATTAATAACAGAAATATTGTTTAAATCAATAATAACAACAGCTTGAGGATATATCTTATTACTTTCCCAATAACTTAAATTATCATTTAAATAATTTCTATTCTTTAAATTAGTCATAACATCTAAGTACATCATCTTATCCTCTTTTTTAATCTTCTTAGTAATCTTAACTTTTCTATTAAACTTAAATAAGAAGAATATAACTGAAATTAAAATAACAACTAAATAAGTAATATTACTTAATATAAAATCTAATATAATATTAGTATTAACAACATCTAAACTACTATCAATAGCCATACTATTAATATTCTTATTACTTGTAGTACTTAAATAATAATTAAACACCCCATTAAATACTTTATTATCTTTATTTAATAAGAAACTATTACTTACATCACTTTCTCCAACATACTTAACAACAAAATCTTTTAACTTACTATTCTTATAATAATCATAAGTACTTTTTTCTACAATGAGAATATCTTTATCAGTAAGATTTTCAAGTAGTTCTATATAATTATCATATTCGCGAACCTTAATTTTACTCTTGTTAATAAATTTATATAGTTTAGTATTTTTAACTACTTTAACATTATCATCACTTACACTTACTAAATTATCATAAGTATTATAGTTACTCTTATGAGTTAAAATAACATAATCAATATTTCCTAAATCATAACTACTTTCATAATTACCATTAGTTAAATCATAATAATTTAAAACAAGATCTAACTTCTTACCATTCAAAGCTTCCATCATTTTATCTAAATTTTTATATGAAACAAACTTGTAAGTAGCACCAGTCATATCACTAAAAGCTTTTAAATATTGATTAGTAATACCTGTAAAATTTCTATGTATTTTTCCTTCAAAAGGCATATTATCTATATAACCCACAATTAAATCATCACTAGTAATACTCTCTTTTTCTAGTTCAGTCAAATTATTTGCTTCATAATAAAGATCCAAATAATGACTATTAATACTACTATAAACTTTATCTTCCCACATATCAAAAGTCTTACTAAATATTTTACTCATAGTATTACTACTATCCTTGAAATTTAACACATAATGTGAGTGTAATCCTTCTATGTGTTTAACTACATTATATTTATTATAAATAACACTATCAATATACTTTTCAAGTGGTACTATTGCATATATAACTGAATTACCCATTTCATTAGTTATATCGCTAAACCCATTTATACTAACATAATTAATATTAATATTTTCCAAATACTTAGCAACATAATCTTTATCAGCATTCATAACAAATACACTTTTATTAGATAAACTAGATAAATCATTTATCTCATCTTCCAAAGAACTTATTACAACATAGTGATCAGTAAAAAATATCTTATCGCCATCACTTAATTCATTTTTACTAACTAAGTTATAATTAGCACTTCCATTAACTTGAATATTAAAAGTAAGTTTAGTTTTATTTTCCATATATTTTAAGAAGTCATAAAACACCCCTTCACCATTATTACTAAATATAGGAAGAGCACCCTCTACTCCAACATCAATTACATTATTAGTATTAGAATTAATAAAACTCTTCTCACTAAAAGTATACCCATTCTTAGTATTATTTAAATAAGCAAGTATACATATAATAAGAACTATAAGTACTAAAATTAATCCACTTATCAACAAATATTTTTTATTCCTTTTCATAAATACTCCTTAATTATTAGTCCAAACAACTTGGTTACTAGTTCTCTTTTTAGCACCTTCAATAGGATAAACAGCCTTTTCTCCTTCATTAACTACTTCCTTATCACAAGTAATAATAAACTGAATATCATAGTAACCTAAAGTTTTCTCATCAAACTTTTCAAGTGCTTTAACAGCATAACTTTGTGCATCAAGTTTACTTGTACCATTAATAACATCAATAGTAACATAAACAATTCTGCCCCTTACATCCACATTTACAGAACTTACTCCACTTTCATATAAAGCCTTAATATCTCTTCCAATATTTTCACTAATTGGATACTTATCTTTATCTCTAAGCCTATCTCCATAAGGATCTTTATTACTTCCATAAAAATATCTAATAAGTCCTACTCCCATAAAAATTAAACTAATTATAATAATAATTGCTAATATAAACAATGTCTTATTTTCATTAAAAATTTTTTTCAAATCAATCACCTACTAAAGATTATACTATATTTTATTAATTATTTCTAGTTTACATACTTATTTACTATAAATAACTTTAGTTGTCTTATCATCTGTTAAATGAATATTATTAACATCTCTACCATTAACTGGTATATTTAAACTAAATTCACCTTTATTATATTTACTAGAAATCATAACACTATTTACTTTAACATATAACTCACTACCCACTAAAGTATAGCTAAAACTTTTATATGCACGTTTACTATTTAAAAATTCTGCATCTATACTAATACTACTTCCCATACTAACTTTTTCTATAGAAATATCTTGATAACTTGAGTTACCTATAATAAACAATTTAGCATAAATAGCACTTCCTATAACTATAATAATTCCTAAAATAATAACTGATATTTTAACAAACTTATTCATAATTCATTATCTCCTTTAACTCATCTTCACCCCATATAGGAATATTCAATCTAACTGCATCATCATACTTTTTCCCTGGTTCACTACCAACAATAACAATACTTGTATTTTTACTAACACTACTACTACAACTTCCACCTCTATCTTCAATAAACTTCTTTATTTCATCTCTTGTAACAAAATCAAAAGACCCGGTTATAACAAACTTTTTTCCAACAAGTCTATCATCACTTTCTAAAGAACTATCTGAATATTTAGTATTAATTCCTAAACTAACAAGTTCCATTACCTCGCCAAGTTTACCAGTATCCTTAAAGTAACTCACAATATTACTTGCAAGTATTGGTCCAACATCTTGAATACTAACAAGCTCTTCATAAGTAGCATTTATTACATTTTCTAATGAACCAAATCTCTTAGCAAGCACTTTAGCTGTTTTAGCACCTATTCCATTAATTCCAATCGCAAACAAGAACCTTTCTAAACTATTATGTTTACTATTTTCTATTGCATCCAACAAGTTATCAACACTTTTACTTCCAAAACCTTCTAAACTTATTAACTCTTCACGTTTCTTATATAAATAGTAAATGTCAGAGTATCTCTTAATAAATCCATAATTATAAAAGTCTTCTATAATTCTATCTCCAAGTCCATCTATATTCATAGCATTTCTACTTACAAAATGACATAAACTTTCTATATTTCTAGCTGGACACTTAGGATTAACACAATAACTTCCTACAACATCACTTTTCTTTTCAAGTAAACTACCACATATAGGACACACTTTAGTCATAACAAAATCTTTTTCTTTTCCAGTACGTCTTTCTTTAATTGGTGAAACTACTTCTGGAATAACATCTCCTGCCTTTCTAATACTTACTACGTCTCCTATCTTTAAATCTTTCATAATAACATAGTCTTCATTATGTAAGGTTGCTCTTGATATTGTAGAACCTTGTACTATTACAGGCTCTAAAACAGCATTAGGAGTTATCTGACCCGTTCTTCCTACAGTAAATATAATATCTTTAAGTTTAGTTAATACTAATTGTGCAGGAAATTTATATGCAGTCGCCCATTTAGGATACTTAGCAGTACTTCCTAGTTCTAGTTGTTCACTAACATCATTTACTTTAATTACTACTCCATCAATATCATAACTTAAGTGAGGTCTCATTTCTCCTTTTTCTTTAATAAACTCTAATATCCCGTCCACATCTTTTACTAATCTGTTATTAGGATTAGTCTTAAAACCTAGTTCACTCAATAACTCTAATGCTTCATAATGTGTCTTCAAGTTATAATCTTTTGGATTTGGTATATGATATATAAAAGTATCTAACCCACGACTAGCAGCAACCTTACTATCAAGTTGTCTTACACTTCCTGCTGCAGCATTTCTACAGTTTTGAAACACAGGTAGTCCTTCAGCCTCACGTCTTAAATTAAGTTCATGTAACACTTTCTTAGGCATATAAATTTCTCCACGAACTTCAATACTAATAGGTTTCTTTAATTTAAGTGGTACTGTCTTTATAGTCTTAACATTATTTGTAATATCTTCCCCAACTATACCATCTCCCCTAGTCGCAGCACTAACTAAAATACCATCTTCATAATTTAAACTAACACTTAACCCATCTATTTTTAATTCACATACATACTCTGGATTAATTCCTTCTTTTTTAATCTTATTATCAAAGTCTCTTATCTCTTCTTCATTAAAAACGTTACTTAAACTCATCATAGGTATCTTATGTGTATGTTTAACAAACCCTTCAAGCACTTCCCCACCAATCCTTTTAGTAGGTGAGTCTTCCCTAACATACCCATATTCTTCTTCTAAATCTATTAATTCCCTTAAATACTTATCATACTCTTGATCTGTAATTGTAGGATTATCTTTAACATGATAATTAAAGTTAGCCTCATTAAGTAAATCTACTAATTCATTCATTCTGTCCATTTTTATCACCAATAATATTTTACCAAATATTTACACACATTTAAATAAAAACTTGTTAAAAAAAAATAATTATGCTATATTAATACTAGGTGATGATATGAGAAAAGATTTAGAAAATATTAAAGAAATAATTAACATCTTAAAAAATGTTGAATCTTTAAATGAATATAAAGAAAACAATAGCAAAGCTTATGAAGATAATTTATATATTATAGAACAATTTTCAAAACTTTTAGCAAGAGAGTCAATTACTTATAAAGAACCAGAATTAGAAGAACTAGATAAATCATTAAATGAATTAAGTGAAAAACATGAAGATTTAAAAGAATTTGTTAACAAAGTTAAAATAGAAGTACAAGTTTGGCTATTTACAAAACAATTAGTAGAAGATGTCACAAAAATAATTAATGAACCAAATCTAGAAAAATATCAAATAGAACAAGATAAAGAATATGATAAACAAATTGGTAGAATTATTGATAATTATAATTACATAAAAGAAAATACAAAATATGATAGTTTAGAATTATACTTAGCTACAAAGAAAATAAATGAGTTAATGTCAACACACAAAGAATTAAAAGGAATGTGTGAAGAATTACTTTATAGTAATGAACATAAAAAAGTTGATTTAGATGAATTAAAAAAACAAAGAGAGCAAAATCATGAAGCACAACTAAAAAATGATAAACTAGAGTCCAATTTAAAAGCATTAAGTGTCGAAATAACAGACTATTATAAAAAACCAGGCTTTGATAATAAAAAATATAAAGATTTTAGTAATAAATTAGCAGATTATGATACAGAACTAAAAAAACTAAAAGATAACATGCCTGAAGAACAATATAATAGAATATTAGATGAATTCTATCGCGCTCAAGGTAACTTAGAAGCATTAAATCAAGAAATGTTAAAACAAATTAAACAAGCAGAAGAACAAGAAATAAGAGGAAATTTCACTTTATAGAAACTCCTCTTTTTTAATTGTATTTTATATTTATACAATATTATTATATCCAATATTTCTTCTTAAAATCTCTAAAGCATTCATATGCCTCTTAATCCCGTTAGTACATGCACAATAATCTTTAAGTACTTTAACATCATAACCCATTTCAAATAAATCAAAAGCACTCTTTAAAACACAACACTCTGTATCTATTCCGCATAAATATATTTCATTTATTTTAAAATCTCTAACAATCTCTTTAAATCTATCAGAATAAACTGTATAAACATTTTTATTAAGAACAATATTGTCTTTAGTATCAATCATTATTTCCTGTTCTTCATTAGTTAAACATCCCTTATAATTTAATTTACTAACATAAATACTATCTTCATTATTAACAAATTTAGTAAAAATAACTTTATCAAATTCATTAGAATTAACTAACTTTTTAATTTTATCAATAATAAACTCTGTATTTTCATTAATAAAACTTCTTTGTAGATCAACCACTACTAACATTTTTTTCATTTTAAACACCTTACTTATTTACTTCACAAACAATTTCCATATTGTCTTCTCCAACAACTAAATTACTATATTTAATTTTATTAAGTTCTAACTTAGTATCATCATCCATATGACTAGTAACAATTTTAGTATCATAGTTCTTACATAAATAAATTATATTATCAATACCCATATGCTTAGAATTACCTCTAATTAAACTAGCATCACTAACTAAAACATCACAATACCTAGCCATGTATTCTATTTGCTTACAATAAGCACTATCCCCAGTAAAACCAATTTTAACCCCATCTTTTTCTATAACATAACCATAAGCAGGTTTCATTCTACCATGATCAACTAATATTTTTTGAACAATATACCCATCTATCTCAAATTTATCATCAGTAATAAATTTAATATCTACCTCACTAAAAATAGTATTATAAGTATTTGGAAATGCTAAATTAATAACATCTTTTATTTTATTTATTCCTTCATCACTCAAATAAAAATTAACTTTTTTATCATCGCTTTTTAATTTACTTAAAAGATAAAAAGGTACATCAAAATAATGATCTCCATGAAAGTGAGTTATAAGAATATTAGTAATATTTCTAAAATTTATTCCTTGATTTAATAAAGCTTTACAAATTCCATTTGGAATATCTACAAGAATTTTATCATCAATTAAATAACAAGCACTATTACATTTAGACCAAATAGAACCACTACCAATAATTTTAATTTTCATACCTTGCCTCCAATTCTAAACAATTAAACAATCCATAAATATTTATTAACATATACCCAATTGAAACAATTAACATCATTATAGCATTTTGAGTATTATTAATAGTATTAATTAGCCAAATAATTAAATCAATCACATTATTAAAAAGAATTATAATAGTTGGATACAAATAAGTTTTTTTATTTTCATAATATCACTTCTATAATTAAGTATACTATATTTTTAATTAATTTAAAAGAAAAAGTCACTACCCTTTCTTAATAATAAAATAATACATTAAGAAACAAACTAATGAAACTACTAAATACCAAGAAATATTAGTATATGCTAGTATTAAAACACACATATTATATACACTATGACTAATAAATGAATAAACCATATTACTTCCTTTATAACAAATATAAAAAAGTAAAATTCCACTCATAAACACTAAAATCATTTGATAACTATTAAAATTATGTAAAAGAGTAAATAAAATACTGCTTAACAAAACCATACTTATAAAATTATTTTTATTAATAAACTTACAAGGTAAATACCTAAATATATACTCTTCTACAAAAGGACTAACTAATATAACTTGCACTAATTTAACTACAAAAAGATAACTAAATTCCACTTTACTCTTAACAAACAAAACCGCACCACTTACAAATAATAAATAAGTTAACAAGAACATTACACCAATAAAGAAACAAGTACTACATACTGAATACTTAAAATCAAAATTCTTAAAAAGATTTAACTTTTCATGAAAAACCTTATACTGAACATAATAAATAAACAAAACACAAACTATTAACAAAACCATATCCATAACTAAACTCTCTTAATACTTTTATGATTCTTAGCAAGATTCTTAATTCCATACATATACCCAAAAGCAATAGTTGCAACACTTCCATCTATTTTAACAACTATACCTTCTCCAAACTTATCATGTACTACTTTATCCCCTACTTTCAAGTCATCATTCAAGTCTCTTTCATACATATTACCAATATAATTATTATTTTTTAAAGAAACACTCTCTTCTTTATCAATTAAATCACTATTAATTTCCTTAATAAATCTACTTGGAAAATTCATACTAACCTGTCCAAACAAAGTTCTCTTTTTAGCATTCATAAGCCATAAATGCTCTTTAGCTCTAGTAATACCTACATAACAAAGTCTTCTTTCTTCTTCAAGTTCACTTTCACTTTCAAAACTTCTATTATGTGGAAAAATTCCTTCTTCCATACCAACCAAAAAAACATCATTAAACTCTAGTCCCTTAGCACTATGTAGAGTCATTAAATTAATTCCATCATCTACTTCTTTATACTCATTTTTATCACTAACTAAACTAATATTTTCCAAAAACTCTTCTAAACTAAATATACCCTTTTCTTGAAAAGCAAGTGCAATACTCTTAAACTCATTTAAATTTTCAAGTCTAATCTCACTTTCTAAATCATTCTTTTCTTCAAGTTCTTTCCTAATACCAGTCTTATCTAATATAACATCAACAAGCCCTACTAAATCAGTATTTTTACTCTCATTAGTTAAATCAATAATTAAGTTTTTAAAACCTAACTCCTTACCACTACTAACAACTTCAAACATACTCTTATCACTTATACTAGCCTCACTTCTAAGTCTTTCTATAGTTTTAGACCCTATTCCTCTTCTAGGAACATTAATAACTCTTTCCAAACTAGCATCATCATTGTTATTATATATTAAATGCATATAACTAATTAAATCTTTAATCTCTTTTCTATTATAGAAAAAATACGAACCAACTATTTTAAAAGGAATATTTTCTTTAAGAAAAGCCTCTTCAAAAACACGACTCTGTCCATTAGTCCTATATAAAACCGCTATCTCACTAGGTTTCTCTCCCTTATCTAATAACTCTTTAGTAAGTCTAACTACTGTAGAAGCCTCCTCTTGTTCATTATCACATCTAATATATTTAATCTTATCTCCATCCCCTTTACTACTCCAAAGGTTCTTTTCTTTTCTTTCTTTATTATTCTTTATAACATCATTAGCAGCATTTAATATATTATTAGTACTTCTATAATTTTCATCTAAAACTATTACTTTAGCATCTTTATTATCTTTTTCAAAATTAATAACATTCATATAATTAGCAAACCTAAAACTATAAATACTTTGATCCATATCCCCTACCACAAAAAGATTTCTATACTTACTTGCAAGTAACTTACACATATCATATTGAACCATATTAGTATCTTGATATTCATCTACTAATATATATTTAAAATGTTCTTGATACTTTTCTAGTACACTTTTATCTTTCTTAAATATTCTTAAAGGTAGAATTAACAAATCATCAAAATCTACGCTATTACTTCTCTTAAGTGCACTTTCATACATCTTATACACCTTACATGAAGCCATATCTAAAGGAGCCTTTGCAAACTTATCAAATTCTTCTGGACTAAGTCCCTCATTCTTAGCAAAACTTATCTTATTTAATATACTCTTAACAGGATAATGCTCAGTATCCAAATTTAATTCTTTCATAAATCTCTTAATCAAAGTATTAACATCATCTCTATCTAATATAGTAACATTATTACTATATCCTATTACACTAGCATTTTCTCTAACTATCTTTAAACCTAAACTATGAAAAGTACCAATAAATATCTTATTAGCCTCTTCTTCTATACTATTATACACTCTTTCCCTCATTTCACGAGCAGCCTTATTTGTAAAAGTAATTGCAAGTATATTAAATGGACTAACTCCATTATTTATTAAGTTTACTATTCTTTCAGTAAGCACTTTTGTTTTTCCACTTCCAGCACCAGCCAAAACTAAACATGGCCCATCTACATGCATTACTGCTTCTTTTTGTTTATCATTTAATTTATTAAACATATACTTCACCCAATAACTATTATACATTAAAAAAAAGAAAAGAAAACTCTTGACTTTTAAAGTTTTCTTATTTTAGTATCAAATATCTCATTATGTATATTAACATAACTAATTGCTACTTCTTCATTTATAATAGCTATATAATTTAAAAGTTTAATAAATATAGGTAAGCCCTCATTATATTGAACCATCATACAGTCTAATATCTCATCCATAGTATGCTCTATATAATTAATATCACTATTCCCCATTACAATAGAATTAACTCTACTACTTAGCACACCTAAATTAACACTAACCATCCCTTGTAACTCATTAATACTTTTATAAATTTCATCCATATTCATAATTAATCTAATTTAATAATAATTTCTCCATCCTTACTATATAAAAACTTTTCCCTAGCATATCTAGCCACATATTCTTCATCCTCTAACTTACTTATCTCACTCTTTAACAAATCTTCCCTTTCTAGTATCTCTTTATACTTTAACTCTAATTCTTTTTTCTCTTTAACATTAGAATATATAACAGACCAATAGCTAAACATTCTACTTACAAACATAATCAAAAGTGGTATAAAAATAAACATTAGTAAAGTAATTCTTCTCTTATCTTTCTTAGTCATTAAACACACCTCTACTAATATATAATACCACACTTAATCATTTTTATCTATAGTATCTTTTTTACTTTTACTTAACTTTACATTAATTAATTTTCTTAAATACTTATATTTACCACTAAACAAAACAAAACCAATTAAAAAAGAAATAACAAAATAAATGTGAATAACCCCATTATTAATAACTCTCATTAGTAGGAAATATATTAAACCCATATTAATACAAAACAAAAAGTTAATAACTATTTTATAAAGTATACTACTTTTATAAATAAAGTTATAATTAAGGTTATAAAAGTATGAAACAATAATCCCATATCCAAAAGAAAAAATAAAACTTAAAAGTTGCATCTCTAAACTCATTTAAACAACTTAGAAAGCATATTCTCTTCTTTAACTTTCTTTCCCCCATTATCTAAATAATTAAATGAATTTATTTTTCCCTTAATAGATAATGTTCCAACAGAAGTATCTAATTTAATTAGTTCAAGCCCTTGCCCCTTTATTAAAATATACCCCATAACACTCTCTAAAAAAAATTCCTTACTATCAAAACTCTCTAACTTTTTAACACCACTTACTATCAAGTTCTTTCTCTCATTAATAGTAACTAAATGATTATAATTACTTTCTCTACTAGTATCCATACATTTCACCCATAAAATATTATGTAAAAAAAAAGAAGAATATTACTATTCTCCTGGTTCATTTAAAGCTTTTTCATAAGCATCAAGAATTTCTTTTTCAAACATAGTTCTAACTTCTTGACTAATTGGATGAGCTATATCTTTATAACCACCTGTACTAGTTTTTCTACTAGGCATTGCTATGAATAAACCTTTAGTCCCTTCTATAATTCTAATATCATGTACAGCAAATTCATCATCTAATAAAACAGATGCAATTGCTTTCATACGAGAGTCTTCTCTATCACTCTTACGTATGCTTACGTTAGTTATCTTCATCTTTCATTCCTCCTCTTGTAACTACTAACTTAATTATATAATGAAACTAACTCGTTTTCAAGAAAAATATTTAACACTTTACACAAAGAAAACAAATAATAAAAAAAACATTATTTTTGAGTTATTTTTCTTTTATCATAACATCTCCAATAAAAACGTCATTATAACTAAAACTTTTTAAAATACCATTAACTAAAACAGTAAACACATTATTATACATTTTAATAACTACTCCCTCAAATTTCTCACACTTATTTCTACCAATATTAACTTTAAAAAGTGCATTCCTATTAAGTAAACTTCTAACATATTCTTTTGCTTTTTTAGTATTCATGCTTCACTCCTAGGATATCCAGTATACATTGTACCCTTACTCATTAAACCACCAACACCATCTTTACCATACTTAGTTTTACTAAGAAGTCCTATCAAATCAACATTCTTATTTCTATCAAGTAAACTAAGACTAGTTGCAATAATAGCCGGGTCTAAAGCATGTATATTAATTCTCTTAGGACTACTTGCAAATGTTGCTCCACTTTTAATCAAAGACTCATAATCACTCTGACAAGCCCCTGCTATAATAATTAACTTATCACTAGATTTCTCGTACTTTCTAGCCTCTTTAACAGCATTACAAAAATTAATACTATTCTTATAAACTCCATCCTTTAAAAAGGCATCATGCCCAGTTAAAATAAGTATATCAGGATTAACTTCACTCAAATATTTTACTACTACTTTAGCCATTTCACTTTCTTTAGAAGTCTTACCAATAGCCTTAACTTTATTCTTTTTATAAAACTCCATACATCTATCTAAATAAGATTTATCTGCATCAATATGCAGAATTTTACCAGGTAAATAAAAATACTCATTTCTATCTAAACTATCTATAACACTAGGATTAAAATCATCACACTTACCTCTTTCACAAGTAACTAAATCACTTATAGGTGCATCAGCAAGAAGTCTAACATCAACTCCTTTTAACTTTACTATTTCTTTGTTAATACCAATTACTTCAAAAACAATATCATTATTATAACTTTTTCTACTTACATAATCCCCAATATTTATCATATTACACCCCTAAAGAAATATATGCAAGAAAGATATTTATATAACAAAAAAAGCAACTATTTTTAGTCACTAATCTTATTAAACACATAAACAAAATCTTCTATACTAAGTTGCTCAGCACGATAAGTTAAATCTTTGCCAATATCATTTAAAGCATTACAAACTTTTAACAAATCATAATCTCTTAAATTATTTCTCAAATTCTTTCTCTTCATCTTAAAAGAACTCTTAACAAATTTAAAAAATTCTTCTTCATTCTTAACATATAATAAATTATCTTTCTTAGTAAATTTAACAACAATACTATCCACTTTAGGAACTGGTATAAAACAATTTTTACTTACTAAACACACTTTTTCTATATCATAATAATATTGTAAAAATACACTTAAACTATTATAGTCTTTACTTCCAGGCTTAGCTTTAAACCTATCACCAACTTCTTTTTGAACCATAACTATCATTTCATAAACATCAAGTTCACTCATAACTTTATTAATAATAGAAGTAGTAATATAATAAGGTAAATTTGCAATTAAATGTATTCTCTTATACTCATAATTAGACAAAACTTTATTAACATCACTATTAAGAAAATCTTCATAATATACAGTTAAATTATCACTATTAATCTTATCTAATTCACTTTTTAACCTAGTATCAATTTCAAATGCTATCACTGGTACATTAAATTTAACTAACTTTTTAGTAATCGCACCATTTCCAGGCCCTACTTCAATTACAATTGACCCATTTTTAACACTAGAAGCATTAACTATTTTATTCTTAATATTTTCATCTACCAAAAAATTTTGTCCCAAACTCTTCTTGAAATCAAACTTTTCCATTATCTATACCTATTTCCCATATAAACTATTTGATTATCACTATAACTTACTGACCCATTCGACCTAAAACTATAATAATTATTATTTCTAAGTCCATTTAAGGCATCATCTACTACTTCTTTAACTAAACTAACTATATTCATATTTAAACTACCATCTTCATTTAAATATTTTAAATAATGTCCAGCTAAATAGCCAGTAAACTGTCCAGGAGCAGTAACTATTTCAACTGGACTTTTTCCTCTAGAATCACTTCTATTTAATATAACAGACATAACTGCCAAAATATCATTTCTATTAGTATGACTCTCACTAGCAACAACACTAACTAAAGTATTATATTCACTTCCATATAATTGATAAGTTTTATTTCCTAAAGTTAAATTAAATCCCTTTTCAGGTAAACTTATATACTTAGTTAAAACAGGATTCTCTTCAACATATATCTCTTCTTTATTCTCATTAATAACATTCTGACTTAATGCTTTTTCTTCATTATTATCTTTAACACTTACTTCTTCATACACTATATTTGTAGTTCTCCCCATTAAGAAAACACAACCAAATATAAGTAATAATCTAGCATAAGTAAACCATTTCTTAGGTTTATATTTTTTCACTTTGTTTCACTCCTCAGCAATATAATTATACCAAATATATAATAATATGTCAAAATTCGCTAAATTATCTACTATAATTTATAAATATTCTTAGCATTACTAGTAGTCTTATTCATCACTTCTTCTAAAGAAATACCTAAATGTTTACTTAAACATTCTCCTATTATAGGAATATTTTTACTTTCATTAGGTTTACCCCTATAAGGTTCAGGACTTAAAAAAGGTGAATCAGTTTCAAGTACTAAATTATCTATAGAAATATTCTTAACGACCTCATAAAGTTTACTATTCTTAAAAGTTAAAACTCCTCCAATACCTAAATAAAATCCCATTTTAATATATATGTTAGCAACTTCTAAACTACCACTAAAACAATGAATAATACCTTTAACCTTATATTCTTTTAAAATGTTAATAGTATCCATAACAGCATCTCTACTGTGGATAACTACAGGTTTATCATACATTTCTGCTAACTTTAAAAATTCTCTAAAAACCTTAATTTGTAAATCTTTATCTTCTTTCCCATAATAGTAGTCAAGCCCAATTTCACCAACAGCAACTACTTTTTTATTCATTAATAGTTCTCTAAACTTAGGTAAATCACTCTCTTTAAACTCTTTAACATTTTCTGGATGCACTCCTACACACGCAAAAACTTCATTAAATGTATTCGCTAAATCCACACTATCATAACTTGTTTTCAAGTCTTCGCTTTGATTAACAATAACTTTAACATTATTTTTAATTGCATTATTAACAAAAGATTCCTTTATATCTAAAGGAATATGCGCATGTGTATCAATAAACATAACTCTCCTACTTTCTATTTAATTGTATAATACCTAATTATTAAAGTAATATAGATAAAAAGAAATGCATAATCACTAACACTCTCAAAGCCTTTATTAGCAAAGAATGCCATAACTACAAATGATAACATACACATCTTTACTGCATTTTTTACTTCATCACTGCTAATCTTACACATTTTCATATCAATCACACTTATAGTTTACCACATTTAAAACATTTTTCCATACTTTCGACAAACTTAGTAAAAAATTGACACATATTTTTACACATAAATAATACAATATAATATGTTAAATACTATGTGGCTTTATTTGATAATTATATTAATTATACTAGGATTATATTTTACAAAAAAAATTAACTTTAAAAATTACAAAGTATTTTCTTTAACAAAAAAACTAAATTATGAAACTTTATTCCTAGCCCTTGGTACTAAAATGGGTGTAGGTTCCCTAATTGGTACAACTATGTCCATCTTTATAGGTGGCCCAGGTTCATTATTTTGGATATACTTGTTCACTCTAATAACTTCAAGTTTAATTTACATTGAAAGTTTTCTAGGAAGTAAATATAAACAAAAAACTAAATCTGGTTATATTGGAGGAATATATTATTATACAAAGTTCGGTCTTAAAAATAATGTTTTAGCAATTATTATGTTAATAATGTTTATAACTACATATAGCATATTCTTTTTAATGATACAAACTAACACTATAAAAAATACATTGTTAATAAATCCCCACTTATTAACAATAATTATTTTAATACTATCTATACTCTTAATAACCAATAATATTAATGAAATAAAAAACACATTAAACAAAATAGTACCATTCATATGTATATTTTTCATAAGTATTTCTCTATATAAAATAATTAAAAATATAAACTTAGTTGGAATAATATTTAATACTATTATAAAAAGTGCATTTAACACAAAAAGCATGCTTGTAGGAATAGTTATTGGTATAAAAAGAAGCATATTTTTAAATGAATTATTAATAGGTACAACCAGTATGTCTAGTGGAATAAACAATATGGATAAAAAAATTACTGCAAACACTTTAGTTATTGGTTCATACTTTATAGTTTTTATAGTATCCACTCTATTAACAATGCTAATACTTATCTATAAAATAAACACAAACGTAGTTGATACTTCATACATTAATTTATTAAAAAACACATTTACTTATCATTATAACACTTTAGGTAACTACTATCTAAATTTAATGATTACTCTTCTTGCAACATCTAGTATAATTTCAGGAATATATATAGGCTTATCTAACATCAACTATTTAACTAATAATAAAATAATTATAAACATAACTAAATTAATTATACTAACTACTCTCACATTAGGAATATACCTAAACACTGACAAAATATGGCTTTTCATAGACATAATGATGTTATCATTAATTACTCTAAATTCTATTATTATTTACAAATTAAGAGACAAAATCATTTAAATATGATAAAATTAATTTGGTGAAGTAATATGATTAACAATGACTGGGATGAAGTTTTATCTTCAGTTTGGAATAGTCCAGGATATAAAAAATTTATGAGTATTATAGACAAAAAATACTCTGAAACAACTTGTTTTCCAGAATATAATGACATATTTAATGCACTTAAACTTACTCCGTATAGTAAAGTAAAAGTAGTTATTTTAGGTCAAGACCCATACCATGGAACAGGTGAAGCACATGGTTTATCATTCTCAGTAAAAGATGATATCAAAAAGCCACCTTCTCTTAAAAATATATTTAAAGAATTACATGATGACTTAGGTTATCCTGAACCTAAAAGTGGAAATTTAGAAAAATGGGCTAAAGAAGGAGTACTACTCCTAAATAGTGTCTTAACCGTTGAAAAAGATAAAGCAGCCTCTCATAAAGACTTAGGTTGGGAAATACTTACAGATCACATAATTAAACTATTAAACATGAAAGAAACACCAATAGTATTCATATTATGGGGTAACTTTGCAAAAAAGAAAAAAGTATACATAACTAATAAAAAACATTTAATTATAGAAAGCCCACACCCTAGCCCATTCTCTGCTTACACTGGTTTCTTTGGAAGCAAACCATTTTCTAAAACAAATAATTTCTTAATAAAAAATAACATAGAGCCAATAGATTTCAACTTAAACAAATAAACCATACTAACAAAAAGTATGGTTTTTAAATACTTAAATAACAAAATTTAATTCCTTATCAATTTCATCCCCAAGTTCTTTACCTTCATATAAAGTTCTAACACTCATTTTCTTAATTTTACATATAATGCTATAAGGAAATTTATTATAAATACTATTAAACTCACTAGAACATTTATTATAAAGAGTTCTTAAAGATACAAGTTTAACTTCATTCTTCTTAATATCTTTAATAATACCATCAAAGCTCTTAATATCTTTTAACTCAGGATTATCTAAATATATCTTTTCAATATTAAGAAAAGCCTCACTAAGTAACTTATCTCTATCATAATTATTAATCTTACTAGCCTTAATATTTTTAACACTTTCAAAAACTTTAAACTCAGTATTAAGTTGTCTTCCAATAATACCAATAACTCTCAAAATAAGTTCCTCTTTATTATTAAGAAACACATTAATCTCCTTCTCACACATATTAAATTTATATGCAAGATTAACTATTCTTTCACTTTTACTAACAAAAAATATAAGTACTAAACAAATAACTAGTAACAAAATACCAATAATATATAAAGTTATCATATACCCACTCCTTACTATTACATTTTACCACATATTTAATCATTTCTAAAGTATAAAATTTATTTTATCATTAACTTTAAAACATTTTCTTCTATATTTGTATCCTTTTTATTAATTATTCCATTAACAATTTCATACTGTGCACTTATTTGTGGATACTCCAACCATTCAGAATTAAACTTAACTAAATAGTCAAACACCTCTTCATAACTAACCCATTTATCTGGAAACTCTTTTATTTCTCTGAAATATCTTAATTTCTTTTTATATCTTTTTTCATAGTCAGGTGTATCTTTTCTAATTTCTTCTTCTATTACATACATTTTATCATATAAATCTTTCTTACTTCCGATTACACTTTTATAAACAAGATACAAGAACTCTACTAACAAATTAATTCCTTCCTTTTCAGCATAAATTTCACTAGATAAATATACATAATTATCTTTATAATAACTTTTATTACTTCTCAAATTATTTTCACGAATATAGTCTTCAATAAGTTCTTCTTTTACAATTCTTATAGTATCTTCATTAACTAATTTTCTATAATTAATATCATAAAACATTTGAAAATGTACAAGTTCATGAAAAATAGAAATCATATCTCTCATATTCCCCTCATAAATATTACGAACTACATCTTCATTTATTGTTATCTCATTATACTTTGAAACCCACCTACCAGAATGTTCAAAATGAAATACTCTTACATAAGGTCCATAATAATTCACTACATTTATTCTATCTAAATAGTATTTCATAATATCAAAAATTAAGTTTTTTATTAATAGTCTAAACTCATCATAACTAATATACTCCTTAAAAGACTCTTTATTCTCTTTATAAGACTGCACAATTAAACTTCTAAACATATTTGCATCTAAACTATATTCAAATAACTTATCATCAACTAACTCCATAATATCCCTTCTATCCTCTTATATATTTAGGAACACTCTTCCTAACCAAAGATTTAGCATCTTTTAAATAATCAACTTCTTTTCCAACATACATAGAAACATAATACTTAAATGCATTTATAAATTCTAGTACACTTACGTCTTCACTCATAAACATACTTTTTAACAAATTATTACTATTAACAAAATTATTAAAATAACCATCTATTAAAAACTCATATATTCCAATATCAAAAGCAAATCTATTTTCTGAAAACTTTACTTCTCTTAAACCATATTCAATTGTATCAATAACACTAAGTTTATTATTTTCATACATTATATTATATGGAACATCATATAATATTACATTATTTTCAGTTAATAACTTTATATCTTTATAAACATCATTTACTAAATTATATAAGTTACTTAAACTCACCATAAATGGGTCTATCTTAGTCAAATCTTTTCCCTTAATTAAAGGAAGAGTATATCCTACCACACTATTATTAACAATAATTACATCTAATGGGAAAATAAAAGTATCATTAACAATATGACTAAATTTCATAATATCATACTCATTAAAATAAGACTCTTCATTAAAAAAATAACTATGAAATACTTTATAAACTTGTTTAGTATTATTATCCAAAAACACTTCTCCTTGAGAACCTGCTCCTAAACTAACACAATTCTTTAACAAATTATCTAACTTACTTTTTTCTAATACCATAATTACCACCCACTTCTCTTCTTAAAATCTTATTATCTTTTAAAACATATTCGCCACTTACAAAAGGACTATTAATTAAATACTTATTATGATTTAATACGTACAAGAATATTTCTTCATAGCTAAGTATATTTGTATTAAAAACTCCTATATCCTTAACATTTCTTTCTAAAGTATTATATCTTTCCTCAATATTATCATTATAAAACATAAGAAATAATGAATGAAAACTATTCATAAAATCATCTAATATCTTTTTATCACTTACTCTTTTATAAGCAGAATAATAAATAATACTTTCTAAATACAGAACTGAATACTTATCAGCTAACACTTCATCAGTATAAACTATATAATTATTTAAATAATACTTATTAACCCCATAAACACTCTTAAAATAATTAGATATCACATCTTCTTTAAATACTCTTATAGTTTCTTCATTAATAACACATTTATCAACATTAATCTTTGTAATTACATGACTAACTTCATGAAAAATAATTAATAATTTATGATATTCTCCCCTATAATAAATATCATTAAGCACTCTATAATCAATAAAAATATTATTAGTTTTAAAAGAAACTCCACCTAAATTAATACCTTCCATTGTTTTATAAACTAAACTAAATTTTTTAGAATAATTAAGTTTAACAGCATAACTATTTATCAAATCCTCTACCATCTTCTTAATAAGCAAACTAAAGTCTTCATAACTAATTAAATTCTTAAAACTTCTGTCACCCTTGCTAACACATATAGAAAATTCAACAAACAAATTACCAAATTCTCTAAGATAAACATTATTATTAAATACATCTTCATCTAAAAAGTTCATAACCCAAACCTCTTATTAAATCTATCTATCATATCAGTACCATGTTCATTCTTTAAAGTTAAAGTTTTATCTTCTTCTTGAGTATTTATTATATCAAAGTTTTCTATAGGTAAATTTGTTTCGTATCTAATAAAACCATTTTCAGAAGTATTATTAGGCATATTATAAGTAGATTCACTAACAACAATATCTTTATAACCAAAATATACTTGTTTAATATTAACTTCACTAATCGTACCTTTATCAAAGTTAAAAATAACATCAAGTGCAGTTGGAAAATCTGTATTAATATCAGATAAAGTTGGTACCAAAACCGAAAAAGTATTATCTGTATTATTGTAAACACAATATTTATGTAAATGACCAAAGAAATGTATACAAGACTCTTCAGTAAAATAAGTCCCATTACTCATGTGATGATGTAAAGACACTTTATCATTTTTTAAATTTAATAACAAGTTATTAGCAGCAACTAAATAAATATCATTTCTATAGTTATTAATAACTTCACTCATATTAATATTATCTTTATACAATATAGAATGGTCATGATCTCCCATAACACCAAAAGTATTAATATTTTTATCAAACGGATAGTCTTTTATAAAATGATTTATTTGTTCATAACTATCCATTAACTGCACCCCTTTAGTGTAAGTCCCATCTAAAAAGTCACCACTACAAAATATATTATGAATACCATTATTTACTGCATATTCATATAACCTGTTTACTAAGTCAAGCCTTTCTAAAGAATTACCAAAATGTAAATCACTAGTTACTAAAACTCTAAAACTAGTTTCTTTATTATCAGTAAAAATTGGCAAGTATTTATTATTATAATAATGATTAAAATAACCTAAACCATCTACAGGTTTATAAGTTAACACTCCATTAGAATAAAACTTTCTCTCAAAAAAGAAACCTTTATTCTTTAACACAGTTAAATAATTATATAATTGTCTATTACTAATTCCAAGTATATTAGCTATTTCATTAGCACTTTTCTTCTCCATTATTAAATTTAAAAGCAATTTTGTTTTATCACTTAGTTCATTCATACCATAACCCCCATTAATTAGTTATATATAATACCATATTTGGTACAAATAGTCAATAAAAAAGACAACTTTAAAAAGTCATTGAATAAGTCAATAAAAAGTGGACACTAAAAAAGAATTTTTAGAACCCTAATTC